>Ga0214543_1001710_pt1 | contig 42916 bp, 22 predicted proteins | sample CNSS2metaG_FD_160094 | JGI IMG/M metagenome (GOLD analysis project Ga0214543, IMG submission 160094) | Root nodule microbial communities from cowpea collected in UCLA plant growth center, Los Angeles, California, USA - CNSS2 | ecosystem: Host-associated > Plants > Roots > Nodule | place: USA...
TATCTTCTACAAAAAGTAAACCATCATTAATTTTAAATATCCAACGATTGATATATTATAAAACAATTATTAAAGTATAACATATTTTTGACCATTTTTTTTGTTAAAAGTAACAGATTCTATATAGATAAAAGAAAAAGGAGAAAGAACAACAGTAAAGAGAGGAGACAGAAAAAATAGTGAAAGAAAAATGAAAAAGACATTTAGAGAAAAAAAAAAGGAGAGAACAGGAAATTGTCAGAGAAAACGAAAAAGGAAAAAACGAGAGTAAAAAGTAAATAAGAGAAGACATCTAATAAAATAATTAAAGTCTTACTATTTTTAAGAAAGAGTTTGAAATTACATAATGTCAAATAATTAAAATATATAAATTGAAAAGTATTTTAAAGTTTAAAAGTTTTATATGCAAACAATGCCACAGTTTTAATTTTCTAAAAATATAAATTAATTCATCAAATGGTAGTCAAACCTAGACACTTACTACTTTTATATTCGTAATACATAATACGCGGACTCCCTATTACCTAATAAAAATTAACATTCATCTATTTTAATAAATGACATGCATCTTTTTAATAAAATGATATTTATTTAACTTCTTGTATAAAAATTAATTTTTATTCTACTTATAAGAAAAGCTCTTTACTTTTTATATTTTAAAACCTAACTTTTAATTTTTATAATTTTTATTTAACTTTTTGTAGTAAAATTTAAAGAACAGAGTGTGGATATTATTATTAAAATCGAGAGTGATTATAATTTATTAAAAATATGTTTATTTTGAAATCAAACAAGACGCCAGTATGATGCAATAAAATAACAATCGGGGAGGATTTAGTCCCTCAAGGGGAAACTAAACTGATTCTATATTAACAACTATATTTGACAGTTGATGAGTGGCGAAAACTTATTGGTTTAGAACAATAAACAACAACCTAAATGATTGTTGCGCTTAATCATGTAATGAGGGAGATCAAGATTTATTATTGTTGATGAAAATTAAGAAATCGCAATCACTACCCTGTCCCTTTGCACAACCAAGAATAGTGACAAGTGACTAATGATTTGAGTCTGGATATGGATAAGAAGCACTTCAATGGAATATGACAAATAAGTATCCACCACGTCTTACCCCAATGGCATATTAAGTACGAAAACATATTATTATGCCACAATGAAGAGACATACCTGCTCAAAAGCTTTTATCTCCAGCCACATTTTCTTTCGCTATTTTTTCTTCCAAAATGAATATCTTCACAACAAAAAAGCAGATATTTATATTAATATCTTGTTCAGCTGTTATACCCTTTCATTGTTTGCTTTCAAAATCAGTATAATATCTCGACAACAAGTGGCAGATTTTTTTGGGCCGGAGAAGAGATATTCTTGTTTCAAATTGGAACTGTAAGAGCTGCCCTCACCTTATTTCTGACAATTTTTTGCGTTAATTATCCAGTCTTACAATGACCTGTTTCTTTTCTCAAACGGTGAAATTTGTGACATCAGTAAACATATTTTAATAGATCAAAATAGCTTTTAAATATATTATCCATAGGCTCTCGGGAAGCAAGTCCAATCTAAAATTTTGAAAAATAACATTAAAGCAAACTAAGATTAGAATACACATTTCTCCTTAACCCCCCTATAGCTCGTATATAAATTTACAAAACACCCTGGCACTACTCTGTTTTTTACCTAACCCATTGAACACATCATGTACACAGCAAGAAGCTCTTCAAAATTCACAACATGCATGGGTACTAACCACTTTTTTCGATTTACAAGAATTGCTTCAGCCAATTACAGTTTTCGGCGTCCTTCTCCAAATTTTCTGTTAACTTCCTTACTTCTTGCAATGCTTGCATTTTGTCCATGGTCACCAGTGGCAAATCAACAAATGTTTCGAGAAATTGCCGTGCCCTTGCAGTCCCTTGAGACACGTCATCGGATTCAAAAACTCTCTTACGTTTAGAACCCACCTGCAAATTATAATCGCAAATTTTTAATAATTCATTTCAATGCCGTAGATTCGCTGTTGCCAATACCATGGCTATTATTTCTGTTTTTTTTTTTTTTCAAATTCAGACAAGTGAAGAAAACGTTTCCAACATGTCAAATAAAATACAACAGTAAGAAATTAAAAGTGGCTCTCAGCAAACAGGCACGCACGAGACAGTGAAATCCTCTGAAGCTCGAAGAGGAGAGGGTTAAAGTTAAGTGCATGTGCATGTGATATTTTCCCTCCATGGAATATTCACACGGAACCAGTTTTACATAGAAGATTCTCTCCTTGATGAATAAACTAGAGTATTACAAGAATAGTCATATATTAACCAAACATCATTTCACTTACTGATGTTTTCAAATTAGACCTGGGTACTTCAATCGCCAGAATTAAGGAAACACATAGGTTCCTCATAACATAAGCCAAATTTTTTTTAAGAGAAATCCTTATTTTCCAATTTGTTTATTCTGAGAAATGATGTTTTTTAATATCACATATCAATGAGAGAAACAAAAAATTGCAATTAGCAATACCTCCTGTGTAGTATCAGTTAGGGATGCTGCAGGGGGAGAAAAGTCTTCTAATTCTGCCGCCTTTTCTCTAGCTAGGGTAACAACACTTTCAGGGAAGTTAGCAAACTCCGCAACATGAATACCAAAACTCTGATCACATGCTCCGGGTTCAACCTAAAATGTAGAAAAGTGTGAAAAAAGAGTTGATGTAAATGCAGATTCCTATTTGACTACATTACTATAGTTTTCGAACATGATGGCCAGACTTGTTGAGAAGGACTGTTGTAAGCTCATTGCCAAAAAATGTAATCCAAAAATTGGTTAATAATCAACAATAACAAGAATCCTGGAAGATTTATGAGTGGATGATGCATTTACGACAGACTTCTGTAATCAACAGTAACAAGGCGTTTACTGGTAACAGGACACATAAGTATATGGCGAGTCATTCAATCTCTTCACACTACTTTTGAGAAAACTGGGTAGGTCTTTTTTTTCCTTTCCGGAAGTGCTAGGCTAACAAAAACATGACTCTGACCGGTTGTTGATTGATTGTTCTGATTTCAGAATAATGGTCAATTGTTTGTGCGAAGAAATGTATCACCGGAAAGGGATAAGAGGATTTTTTTTTTTTTCAATATAAACGTAAGTCTAATATTATAGTTTAATGTTCAAGCCAAATATAACTACCTTATTTCATTGTCTGCCCCCTTTAAAGCTTCTCATATCCTTAAATTTCTTAGCAATATCACCTTCTAGTAAACCAAGGTATAAATGAAACATCATGAAAGGATTGACGAAATCTAGAAAATCAAAACTTATTGAAGGGTACGGGTGACAATCTGCCAAAAATTTTGCTGGCATGTGATGCGGAGGTACAAAGTAAAAATTGTAGAATTCTTGAATTAACTTTCAATAGAGTAAAAACAGGTTAAGTTCATCACTTCTGGGGAGAAAAAAGTTCCAAATAGGCTTTCATAAAAGTGCTTTCCCCTAATGAGGAACATTAGTCATAAATGTTTGGAATGTATTTACCTTATATAGCATAGTTAGCTTTCGAGTTGATGAGTCAATATGCGCACTAACATGATAGTTTGCCACGCCAACAATTTGCTTCTGTGGATCGTTGCTTACATTTTCAAGGGCTAAAGCAGTCAGCTCGTGAAAGTGGGTGGCAAACAAAGTAGGTGCTTTGATAACTTCAACAATATGCTCACAAATGGCCCAAGCTAGACCTGCATATAATAAAAACATGTTTTAAGTTTAAATGTACTGAAAAGTGTAAGGGCTTTCGATTACCAACCTGGGTTAAACCAACTGTTTATTACACCAATGCACACCACTGAATAATCTTTTTGCAGAATGAAATTCTTATCAATCCAACCATTACGGTACAAGTAATCACAAATTTACCTTGCATGCTAAATTTAAGAAAATAGGATATCAATAAACTTGTACTGACAACTATTTTTGCTCGTTATATTTAACAAGCAATATTATCAATGTACGAATTGGTTTCAAATCCACATGAAATGTTGAGGAGAGGATACTTCATTTGATAGAAGCTTTAAATGCAACACTGTATTCTATGAAGACATTTTATAAAAAAAAATTACAAATTGGCATTTGTACAGTGCTTTTCCAGTAAAATAAAAAGAATGACCGAATCTAAAAAAACTGATTCTGATACCCCAAATTTTAAAAAGTCTATTTTTAGTTCAAATTTTAAAAATATAGTTTTATTCCGTAAACACTAAATTTGATAGACTAAAATGACTAATTAGAAATTGTTTTAAGTCCTTTAAATTTAGAATTTAGGACTAAAATCATATTTTCAAAAATTAAGGAATTAAGATGTTGTCCATAATTAATATCTTAGATCATCGCATTCATAAAGGGTGTAGTCCCTTAATATAGACGCAACTCTGAGAATCCTAGAGAAAACAAAGTTGCAATCTTGCTTATCAAGTATACTTTTTGGCCTAGTGAAGGTTGAGCTAACAAGTTGTATCAGAGTATCCTTGCCATCAGCTATAGCTATTAACTTAGTAGTAAACACTAGACAAGCACGTGAAATACAAAGACTCTGGCAGCAGAGAATTCCAAGGCCATAAAATTTCCAAAAATGGTTCAATTATATAAATTAATAAGTGACTGAAGACAGGAAAAAGCAATAGAACAAAATTTTAAGACATACGTTTTCACATTCAGAATTAAGATAGAAGATGAGATTTACTACTTTTTTAATTTTATGTTTTATCTCAGGTAGAAGAAGCCATTGTACCGGTCAGTAAGAGAGCACAACATGAGTAAGTTATTTGTTCAACATATATTTGAAAACAATTATTCAGATTTAAGATATTGCAACATGACACAAATAAGGAAGAGTAAGACAAACCAAATCCATCATAAGTTGATGTCCCACGCCCCAACTCATCAATGATTATCAAAGACTTTTCAGTTGCTCCTTTTAATATTGATGCAGTTTCAAGCATTTCTTGCATGAAGGTAGAAACACCACGTAGCTGGGGAGATTAAAAAAAAGAAATCAGAATTTGAATTAGGGAGACCACAATAGATTTACTGAGCATCAAACAGTAACTTAAAAATTGCAGTTTTAAATATAAGCCTAAAAAATAACAGAATGCCATTCTAGATGGGCACTGAAAAAATGGACTTTTTGCAGTTGGTAATACCCTTACAGACATACAATTTTACCATATTTAAGCAACTAAAAATCCCATTAATGATGTCATTTATTCTAACAGAAATAAAATTAAAGTAACATAAGAGCGAAAGAAGTTTAATTTCATGCATCCAAATAGTCTAAAAGCAACAAAAAAAACAATTATACAAGTAGTTTTTTTCTTATTATAAGCCTCAAACAGTTTCAGAGATAAGGGTGGGGATTTGCAACTAACAAGGGCAAATAATGCGCAATAGACTCACTTGGCAGTCACCAGCACCCACACGGGCAAAAATACAATCACGAACAGATATGCTGGCTTTGTCACAAGGAACAAATGAACCAACTTGTGCCATCAAAATATTCACACCCACCTATATAGAGAACAAACTCTGTTAACCGTGGGTAGCAAGAATGCTCATATCTGAATTACGAGGTATAAAATGTCTACAAAAACACCAGTGCAAAAGTAGAAGGTGGAGGTCAGCTCCGACAATAAAATTCACAAGCCAATTAAATAGTGATTAATTTTTCCACTAAAATGGTATAGAAGATACACACCTGCCGAATGAATGTTGATTTACCACCCATGTTAGGCCCCGTTATTATTTGAAACCAAGTTTTTTCTCTGACCTGGTTTGTTACAAAAAGAAAAATAAAAAGAATCAACTTATAAGTTCCTAATTTAAATCAACATTTGGTATAAAATTCCATGGATCTCGTTAACACTTACAAGCTTACAATCATTTGGTATAAAATTCACCCAATCTTGGGCTTCCACGCAAGGGTGTCTGCAGCCTTCTAAGATAATATCTCCTTCATCCTATTAAAATAAAAATGAAAACATTAAACATCATTCTGAAAAAGACAACTCCAACCAAAAGAAGGGATAAATAGAAAAGGGAGATAAATGCAAGATGAAAAGAATCTGGTTATTTTGAAAACAGCAAACTATGTACCGATGAAGTGATATCAGGCCTTGTGTAGGGCGTCGGGCAACTAGAAGCTAAATCAGCAAAGCTCAGTAATACATCCAATTCAGAGATTATTTCAGCTAAAGATTCAAACACCTGCAAAACAAAAATTTCTTCAATTTAGAGCAGAAGAAAAAGTAATCTTAAGACATAACAAGTGTGTTTGGATTAGCTTAAATTGTACTTAATACAGCTTGACTGAAAGCATGTTGAAGCAGTATCAGAAACACAAAACAAAACAATTTTTTTCTATGCATTAATTGAATCTAAACTTGCTTTACATATATACTCACCTCAGAAAAAGTTGTCGCTGTTTGAACTACCTTATCAACTAACTTCTTTTGACAATTTTTGTACTCCTCAAGAATTTGTTGATACTGATCCCCTAGTTTTTTGAGCTTCGTGTTGGTAAATTTCACTCCATCTTTACGGGTTTCCAGTACAATAAACTGGGTATTGAGCTTCTTCCTTATCTTTGGCTCTTCCTTCTTTGTGATTCTGAAAACGTGTCCAAATTGTGTGCCTTTGTCTAACTTTAATGCCTTATCTATAGGCAGATCAAGATCATCAGCAGTTTGTCTATGCAAGTTATGTATTTGGCTCTCTAGTAATTCTCGCTGTTCCTTTAGGTTAGCAAGTGTAGAGTCATAGCTTGGAGAAATCATGTATTCCCTGTTCTCCAGTTGGTCAAGGTCAACAGAAGCTTCTACAAGCCCAATGAATTTGTTCAGGTGCTCATCATCAGTCCATAAATGAAGAGGTTCCAAATACCTACTTCTCATCACTGAGGAAAATTGCCCATCATATATTTCCAAAGCACTTTTAATGAAAGGTAGTCGAATACTAGACTGCAACCAAAAGATGGTAGTGGAGTTAACAGCATGCTGTATCATTGGCCATGTAAACAGTTACATATAATCAGCAATATGGTTCTTTTATCAGCGATCAACAATATGGTTAGGTGGATGCAATTTCTATGTAGTTAAATGACAACAAAATTGATAAAAATAATAATAAACTTAACAAAAACTAAGAACCAAAAATATTGAGTCACAAAATAAGTACAAGTCCAATTGTAAGATATCCATACCGTAGGTAAAATTCCATACCTTATCAAAACCTAAATGTAAGTACAGACAAGACTCTACCTGGTAAAGTTTAACAATATGTTGCAGACCAGCTCGTCGCTTCTGCAGATTGTGCACCAGTCGCTCAATGTCTGATATTCTTTTCAGATGCTGCCTCAGATCTTGGCGAAGCACAGTGTCCTCTACAAATGCTTGTACTATGTCCAATCTAGAATTAATTTCTGCCACATCTACTAATGGCTGTTTAAGCCAGATGTGCAATAACCGTTTTCCCATTCCAGCAGTACAAGTCCTATTCATGAGACCAAACAAACTGAAATTTTTGTTTGCATCAGTTTTGCTTTCCAGGACATTAAGTGCTCTCATGGCTGCAGAATCTAACCTCATGTAGCTGTCAAGATTGTACCTACGAAGGGTATAGTTTTCATAATTGCTTTCATCTGCCAGTAACTCTGCATAAGATAGTAATGCCCCCAGAGCACCAGGTGCATATTCAAATCCAGACACAAAATCTCGAACTGGTTCGATAGGACCTTTAACAAGCCTACCAAGATCCTGCACCAGATCTCTGGCTTTAAATTCATATTTCTTTTTCTCAGTTAACATCACACCACATTTAGTCAACACATCACACAACATTCTGTATTCAGTAGATTTGACAGACTCAATGGGCAGAAGACACTCTTTGCAGCCGAGTGCAACCAATGCTGATTCCACATTTGTGAAGTGATTGTCAAGGAATTCAGCCATCCCAAGCACTCTCTTAGTTAGATCAACAAATCCTAACCCAATGGTGCAACCATTTTCACGGAAGTTAAGTGACAAAGCAACAATAACAGGAGAATCTTGCATTTCACTGTTAGCAAACAGAACATCTTCAAAACTACCAAGATTACCAGGCGTTCCAGTTTTGACCAGTCTCCAATTAGAACCACTACCTTCGTAGAGCTCAAGAGAATGATCTGTTCTATCCAAAAGGAGATCACGAGCAATTGTTTCAAACATGTTTCTGCTGACAGTAACACTGGAAAGAGCGTTTGATCCATTGCCCAGTTGTCGCATGGCAGTCGTAGTGTGGTAGTAGGTCTTTGCAATGAAAGTTGCATTGTCGCCATGGGCAGTATAATAGTCCTGAATAATTTTAAAAGGGCATTTAATCCAGTTATGATCATCATAATGCATAAAAAGGAGGAAATAAAGCTAAAGAAACTTGTTGATATAATATAAGAAAATTCAATTTAACAATAATACATTGTGAAAATTTATAATAAAAATTTTGAAGAAACTCTTCAAAAGATGAAAATAAGTTGCAGCAAGATGGTTTGTAAACCAGAACAATTGGATAATATTTTTTCTAGAAGTACTTTCAGGTTACTGAGCTTTAAGCATTTTATTTTACACAATCCACAAATAATACCTAACCAAGATATTTTTATGTTCTAGCACATATTAAAGAACAATTAACTGGACTATGTCAGTCTTAAATTTTGGGCCCTATTTCTATACAAAGTACTTCAGGATTACATTCTAATAAATATTGCTGAGATGAACAAAGTCATTTTATATAAAATTATTCCTCTTTAAGAAACCCATATAATATAAGACAAAATGTGAAAAGTAAAGAGATTGTCACATTTCAGAGATCATAAGCTACTTCTCAAGATATCTAGGGGGCATGCCTGTACGGAATTTGAACCACTTGACATCCATTGAACAGAGTAATTCAAAACTAAACATCGAAAAAGACCAATTTCATCTATAAACTTACCCTACGATCAAAAAGTCGTATAGCCCTTGGATCCTGTTACAGAAAAGAAAATAGTGAATAAAAGTAAAAAAGGAAAAGTAACCACACCAATTTACAAGGTGTCATAACCATTAAACCAGCATCAATTAAAGAGGCAAAAAATGGATTGCATGGATATGAACCCATATAACCTGTTTTAATAAAGAGGAAACCAACAAAGTAACCAAAAAAACATGTCAAGAAAATAGTGGTTTAAATCAACAAAATGTTAAATTTTCACTACTAAGCAATATGTAAGGAAAGCATTGACACCAGTATACAATTTCATGTATAGATGACTTGGTGTAGAGAATTATTACGATGGGTCTAAACATGTTACCACCAGATACTGCTCACTAAATTTAGAAAGTGTAAACAACAATAAGTATACAACTAAGTACTTGATCTTTAGCCTCTTTCTGAAGTGTATAAATCATGCGCTAAATTTGTAGTATCTTTAATGACGAAAACAAAAAAACAACAATTAATGACGCAAGTAATGCTAACAACAATCTCGCAACAGAACCAAGTCCGATTCCAATACGAAACAAGAAAGGAGAAATATTATAAGACTTACATCAGGTAGGGTTTTGAAAAATGATAGAAACCCTTGTGCTTGCTTAGAATCTAATAACAGCCATAAAAGAAAACAAGGAAAACCGTTAGCAAACTTCAAATAACCAACCATAACAAAACAAAGTACTAACACATAAATAATGTCAACATATTATCAATTTTCTCTTCTTTAAAATGATAATTACCTAATTTGAGCTCAGGGAGCTTATTGGTTAGATCGACATTTTCAGCCATTGCTGAAAGTAGGGTTTAGTTTCAGAGCAAAACTGTATTTGAACCTGTGCCTGAGATTTATGAAATGGTGGTACGAACTGTGAGAAGGCTTGCATTTGTTCATACATATGAGTGATATGGTGGGAGTGGGAGGTTTTCCACTTTCTGTGGTGTTGGTGGCGGGAAATACTCGCGGGCTTTTCAGAGGCCCGTCGCGGAAACGAAGTCCGTGACTTCAAACCTGGGTAACTGTAACTAAACCCGGTCCAAAATATCTCTATATTTGAGGTTTTTCACATTTTTCAATTTGTCATTTTTTTTAGAAAATTTAGTATTTTTATTTAAAATATTTTTTTATTTTGATGAGTCTATTTCTTAATTGTCTATTTAAACTAATTCCAATGTTTTTCACCTCACTTCTGTTTTGAAATTAAGAAGTCAGGTATTATATAGAGTAAAGATGATAAAATGGTCAATTAATTCATCTTATTTGTTCTGCCTTCTCTCTGATCCACCTATATTCAAGACAGTCAGAGATGAATTTTTCTTTTAATTTTAAAAATATATATTATAAAAATACATTATGTAAATATTTTTGTCAATTTTTTAATTAATTAATTAATATTTTCAATAAATTACTAGCTTATATTTGAAATTAATTTATAAATGATCATAATTTAAATAACAATAATAAATTTTTTATACTTTTAAATAATACAATATAAAGATTGTATTTTTTTCATTATAATAAGTTTTAAAAAAATATTAACTTATCATCCATTATAACCCACCATATTAGCAAATTAAAAATATCAATTCATTTTGATATGGAGTATAAATCACATCAAATTTATTATAAAGAAAGGAGGATTTGGCATTTTTTATTCTTCATTCAAATATTAAAATTTATTTGCACATACAGACTTTAGTTTATTTTCTTTTAAAAGTATAAGAGATTTAATAATAAGTGACAATATTAAGGATTCTGGTTGAACTAAAATAATTATAATTTGCAATACTTATGTATCTTTTTAAGATATTTTGATTTCAATCATTTTGAAAATAATTATCTTTTCTATAATAAAAAGTTGTACAAAGAGTACGTTTAACACAGGATAAATGTCTTTACGTTTCCCATGTCTCCTTATTATTATTTTTTGTTTAATGTAGGTTTATTGATTTATAATTAGGATGACAGATAATTATTATTGTTTAAATTTGCACAAATATAAATTTATGCAATTAGATATGAGATCTTAATTTTAATTTTTATGTAATTATAATTTACTTCTTGTTAGTTCACATCAAATTGAATTATTTGATATAAATTTTTTAACAATATTAGGATATTTTATTGTAATTCTTTTATAAATAATAAAACAATACAATAAAATATTTAAAAACAAAATATAATTAATTATTATGTTGATGAATTTATAAATTAAAAGTTATTGATAATTTACATTCATAAAATACATAAGATAGTAATAGTAATACATATGAATGTAAAAACGTGAAATTTCCATGTCACAAAGTGACTTTAAACTGCTTAGTATTTAAAAACAACGTTCTTTTAATGGATTTACTCTTTTAATATTTGTTTTCTTCTTTTCTTGATTCTTGCATTCACATTTCCTCAAACACATAATGAGATAAACTTCTCCCATTATAGTCATTTTAATAAATCATTCACTTTGAAAGGTTTATGTGAATTATCTACCATAATATCTATTTGGTACGTACATTTTTTTCCCAAATTTTATTTACTTTTCATGTGTTTTTATATTTTATAATTGTTCATATTTTTAGTCAATTCATCTCATCCTAATAATATGTTATTTTGTGAAAATGAAAATTAAACACAAATTTTTTATTAGTTAAATATTAAATAAAACAATAATCATAAATATTTTTACATAAAAAAATATAAATATGATCAAACATACATTTATAGCTACCATTAGTAGTAATACAAATTTATTGGTAGATTGTGTCTATCGATAAATTACTTACTAACAAAAATATATCGAGTTAAACTTTATTGATGGATACAAGTTTTATCTTATTTTTCCTTTATTATTTATCGTCTTTTATCTCCTTGTTGTCAACCAGCTACCATCTCCATTGCAGGTCATTTTTAACCTTTGGGATCTCATCCTCTTCCTATTTGTCATTCTCTCTTATTTTTATCTTCTTCTTCTTCTTCCACCTTCACTTTCACCACTGTCATCATTGTCATTGTACGTGCTCTATCTACGTATCATTGACAATCATCAATGTCACTGACACGCGTTACTTATATGTGTGTCACTCCTCTCCTCTTCCTCTCATTTTATTTTTCTCGACCATCGTCCAATATATAAAAAGATAAACTTCATCAAATTGGACAAAATAGTTACCAATAAAAATATTTGTTGGTAACTATGATTATCAATAAAAATATTTGTCAATAAATGAAAATTGTGATTTATTGACTAATAAATTTGATGGCTTTGACAAATTGCTGCCCAAAGTCTTTATTCATTCTTTTTACCAGTTATGTATTAATAGTTTCTTTTTTGGACAATTTTTATATATAAGTTGGCAATGACGGATCTTGGTTCTAAAATTTGGAGGGACTAAAATAATATATTTAAAATTCATATATCTTCCAAATAGTTTATACGAAACTCTTCTTTTACAACTATAATTCTTTGAATTTTAGAAAAGGTTTTCTCTAATTCAAAATTAAAATTCATATATCTCTCAAAGGGTTAATATGCAACTCTTATTTTATAACTATAATTATTTGAATTCTAGAGAAGGCTTTTCCTAATTCAAAAATTGAATTCTTAGTATTATCTTTTAAAGAATGTGAAGAATTAAAATTATGTGAAGTAAAATTCATCTTTCTCTACGAGTATATTCTCTTATCATTCCTAAACAATAATCTATTATTTTATTGTTCATCTATATACATATTTAAAATAAATAAAAAATAATTTATCAAAATTTAATACAAAATTGAGATATGTAATTGTTAAAAGAAAATTTTATGATAATTATATAAAAAAAATTATGAGATAAAAAAAATACTATTTATTGAACTAATATTTCCTTATCAATAGACAAAAGAGAGTTACATTTTCTATTATAACATATGAGAAATCATAATACAAAAGATGAGTTTGTATCTGTCTAACTTTTTTTTTCATAAACAAAAAAACATACGAAAGTAGGAGATAAATACAATATATGATGAGATCATAATAAGAGAGAACATACAAAATATTTTAATAAATATGTTTATTCTTTATTGCTTAATTTTATATTTTATTATTTATTAACATTAAATATTATAATTTATAAAAGAAATAAAAATATATAATTTAATTTTCATAAATAAAATATATTGCATATAATTTAAAAAAAATAATTTTTTTGGGGGACATGGTCTGGATCAACTAAGATCTGCCTTAGTGAGTTCAGATATAAATAAAGTACAAATGAAAAAAATTAAACATCATATAGGAATGAATAAAGACCATAAACTTATTGTCTTAAAATTTTTGTTGAGAATAATATAAATTCCAAACGTTGAACTTATTTTTAATCGGTTTTTTGAAATATTCAATACATGTTTACTTGCTTAAAAAAGAAGACAGGGTTTGATTTTATCCTTTCCTTTCAATGATGCCTTGTACGAATTTGTTTTAGTTATGAAGAAATATTAAACATAAATATTATTTTAGTAAATTGTTAATTATATATGTTGGTGGTGAATCTTTATTTAAATTGTAACTAAGAATTAAGTAAATTGTGATATTTTTTTTTGAAAGCATGACATTTAAGTGGAAAGTTCATGCATGTGACACAATTTGGAGAGAATTGAGAGTGGTACTTACGATATGGCATTTGAAGGTGAAAGATGATGTATATGTGGCAGTAAATAGTCCACGATGTTATATGTGTGATGCAGATGGAGGACAAAGTTTTGATAATTTGGGGTGATGATGACAATGATGGGTATAACTACACAGGACTCACGAATCATAAGGCGACAGTGTTTAAGATCTGCTTACATTAATTTGAATCCATGCATGTCTGAAAAAGGAATTGAGGTGTCTTCTTTTTAGCAGCTTTGGAGGCTAAAAAAAGTATCATTGCTTAAACATACACATACATATTCCACCAGATATATAGCCTTGTACTAACCTTTGTCTCAGTTAGCTCAGCACACACACAGCTACTATCCATAGCTCATTCATTCACATCATATATATATATATATAACTAAAGCAATGTCAAAGGTCAAAAAGAACAACAGTACATCCATTAAGAACCCTACTAGTTAGGGACACAAACATACCCTCAAGCATTACAGTGTGCATGATAGGAAGAAAAGGTTAGAATGGGAGAAGATTTCAAATAGAAATTACTGTATCATTTTTATATATATTTTATTTATCTATGTATATATATATTTTTTATTTCTTTTGGATCAATTACTTTTTACTGTCACTTTTTTTTTCATACATTTTCTACTTCTTATTTTTATTTCTATTTTTTTTTATATACCTACCAAGACCTACTTGTTAGACAAAAGGAAATGTCTGTACGCAATTGGGTAGGAAAAAAAGACGCTGCCGTTGTAAAAATTGAAAAACTATATGCCTAGTTTTGCTTTTTTAATCAGTAATAAATATTGAATAAATAAAAAGTGTTTGAAGTAATTTAATTTTTTTGCATATATATATATAATATATAATTACATATTTATTACTTTAAATTTGATATTACCCATATTTCTTTTACAAAAAATATTATTATCTAATTTGATAAATATTTTCTATATATATGAATTATAAAATAGAATAATATATATGTCCAATTTTGTTATTATGGAAAACGAATCTTTTATACGTTTTCAGCTATGAGTTGCTTCAAGGAAAAATTAAACAATCCATATCCACGATTGGCGTGAAAAGTATGCAATTATGTGTAAAAAGGTGTTTAATAATTATAAATTTGTGCCAAAGTGAGAAGAAAGGATTAAGCTAAAGAACCCTATTATTTTCATAGGCATTGTATGCTTATTAGCTCTCTAATTCACTTTTTGATATGATCAGATTAACATTGTAAACATTTAGATTTTTAAAGTTATCTATGCTTTTTCGACTGTGTTATTAACTTCCACCATATATTTTCTGTTTTCTTTTACTAAGCATATATATACAAACATTTTTTGTCCTTTTGCTAAATTGTACATCATAGCTTTTAAGTTATTTACACATAAGATATAACAAGGAAAAAATTTAAATATCCACCTCAGATGCAAGAAAAAACTTGTAAAATAAATAAAAGTAAAGGTAAAAATGATAAAATGACCAATAATGATAAAAGTTATTAAAAGAAAGGCATAAATGGAAAAAATGTATGCTTATAGTTACTAATGTTCCTAATTTTTTGTCTTTAGTAAGTGGAGAGATATGAATGATGTGTAGTAATTATTATTAATATCAATACGAAGCACTGTTACTGATCTCAATTGAAGTGAGTGTTGAAAGGGACTTCTCTATGAGATAAAGCCATAACAGCCCACGAAAATCTTTCAGTTTTAGCAGCAGAGTACAAATAGGTCGTCATAAGAGGAATAAACAAATATATTAATTAAAAAAAACTATTGGATACCACAAGAAGCTTTGTTTTTTTAGTTAGATTCTCTTAATCTATGTCAATCGACAACACAGATTCTTTGTTTCACTGTTGTGGTTTTGGCATACTTTTGAATATCTTCATTTCTTAGAAGCAATTCAGCTACTTCTGCATAACACATAATAAAAACATACATTTAAAATATTACGAGAGATCCATATATAACAGAAACAAAGATTGTTATGTTTTACTTCAGATGGCGCAGCAGAAACAACAAAAGAAGTGTAGGTGAAACAAAAACAATATGAATTATGGTTTGAAACATGAGACAGTGAAAACAGATATGGGAAATTGGTAATGTTAAAGTGTAGATGCTACGAGTAGACCTGTGACTATATATAGCTAGCACACTTTCCCTCAATTAGCAAGTTTCTGAAGCTGTTCAGCTTAACTTACGCTTAAACGAAAAAGGGTAACAAAAGATATATATGAAGGTGATTGATTAGCCAGCTACCCTATTGTTACAGACCTATAAACACAAAACCCTTATACACACCACACAAATCAAGGTAATTTCATACCACTATAAGATGGAGTAGGACTCTCCATTCTAGTAAATGTGATTCTCAACACTGCACATAACACACTGTTGCAAACTCTGTTAGTTGCAGTTGTGTGTACACACTAGAGACTAGAGAGCTCACTGTTCCTTTACGTGCCAACCATGGTTTAGATTCTAATACTACTTATAAACCCTATTGTTTATTACATAATAGTGATTAGATAACAACGTAACAAAATCGAACAAGTATCACCTTTCATCATCATGCCTATAAATGAAATCTTTCTTCTGACAGATTTGTTCCATTCTTTTTTGAATTTGCTCCCTTCCTTCACTATCTCAATCTGTAGCCATTATCAATGCTTTCAAATACTTGTTTGTATACATATATATCTTCAACTGATATGATCGACCATTTTATCTTTGCTGCTGGTCTGAGATAAAATTTTCCATGGCTCCCTCGACTCAGGTTAGTTATCTTTCAAAATCTATTTATTCGCCAATGAAGGAAAAGATTTATGTTTGTTGAAGGATGATTTTATTGCAATATGAATTTTTTTTCCAGACTGCAAAACTATTTACATTCTTGAGAACAGAAAGACCTTCATTTTTCGAGGTGAGTTGCAACTGCACTTTCCTCAGCAGTTTTATATTGTTCTTGTGTTTACATTTTTTCTTTTTCTGCTCTTGTGGTTTTATTATAGTTTGAACTTTAATGTTTTGTATTCATTCTCTCTACTTGGTAGAAACTTTAGTTTTTTCCCTTTACTGGTGTTTCGGGTGTTAGAACTTTGTCATCTTTTTGTAATAAAAAAAATATATAGCAGCAGTCTTCATATGTTTTTGATGATAAATCCTAATTTTACAGTGAAAATATCATTTTTATCTTAATAATCTCATATATATATATATATATATATATATATATATATATTTATGACTAGTGACTGACATAGACATAAAGAATGGAATCATATTTTTAGAACTTCTAGAGTTCTCTGGTTGTTTTGTTGACAAAAATACCTTTAACATAAAAACAATATACCTGATACGTAAAATCAATGTATATAGATTATAATTTATGAAGGACTAACAGATTAATAAATGTCTGTAAATACTTTATTCTGGAAATAAGTCCTATCTCCTTTTTTTATCTTTAGCAAAGGGAATAATAAAGGTACTTCCCAATGTCCAAATTAATAATAGGGTTTAGGTAAATGAGCAGAAAAGATAGCATGTGAATAGTGTGCATTTATTAGTGTGGTTTATGAATTTATAGGGGCTAGTCAGAAAAAAAAAAAGTAGTCAAAAATGGCGATAAGATAAGCCCTTTTTACTTGTCTGGTGTGAATAAGTCTGAATCTGAAACAATGCAATCTGTGTCAAGAGTTCTCAGTTACTTAATCTGGTAATGATATGGTTTGGTATTCTTACAATATGTTTGGTCGGGGTGCAATTCTGTTGGAAAGATGAAATTTACAATTTTAAAAAAATTATTTCAGAATTTAAATAGTGCTTTTATATATATATATATATATATATATATATATATATATATATATATATTATTTATACTTGGTTATATTTGTCAAAAAAATTTAAAGAATGTCATTCGTATTTCTTATACCCCCAGACTAACTAGGTTACTTTTATGTAATGTAATGTAATTTAATCCATTTTGCAATATAAATTTATTTGATATGTATGTGATAACTATGTGTGGTTGATTTTTACGAATAATAAGATACAAGAATTCCACAAAAACTGCAGTGTGATGGTAGCTATTTTCTAAAAAACAACATTTATAAATGTATATTTCTGATTCAGAATCATGTAATGATATTAGAGAAAAAAAAACCGTAAGAAAATTGACGGAAAGCAGTTGTACGGTTTTGACCAACAGCCATAAGAAACAAATAAAAATTTGAGAATTTATTTTTTTTATTATGTAATATAGAGGAGCACGATTATATGATCCACTTTCGTACAAATAATGACTATTCGATGATGTTGAAAAAAATAAATAAATCGTACAAACCCATCAATTGGAAAAATTAAACTTCATTGATCGCTTTTGTTAAAAAAACACATACTTTGGCACTAGATTTGTTTAATCGTAGGGAAGGGTTTTGCAGAGTTTTTTTGTTTTTTTTTTGTTTTTGGTTTTTAAATTGTATATGAATTGAAGCACTCATGTGATTTTTATATCTTAATTATTATTGCAGATATAAAAAAAGAGCAAAACTATTTTTATATTTTCCTGTTCTTATAGTTAAAAATTTTACACGTTAAAATAAGTAGATATATAAATTAAAATTAATTTTATAAATTAATTTATACATAAATCTTTTTTTTTCTTCTGTAGAAATAGATATAGAGATGAACAAATCCCTAATATCTAAACTTTTATTTTACAACTAAGCGTATCTTTGTATATATCTATTTACAAATATAAATTCTAAAATAATTCTAAAATAGTTTTATGATCGTGTTTTTTTTGGGGTCACTCAGCATATCGTGCTGAAACTTATCTCATAAGATATTTTTAATTATTTTGTTTTTATCTTGTTTTATTCACGTATTGTAAATATAATTTTTATTGGCTGAATCCAGAATATATTTTGGGTCCGGAACTAAAAAGTGGTTCACGTCCATAAATTTCTTAAATAAATATTTTGTATCATAAAAAAACATAACTTTTTTTGTTTATCAGCAAGGCATTTCATATAAAATGGTATGAAAGGTACCAAAATTATATACAACTATACTAAAAAAAAAAGAGAAGAAGAAATGATGCATTAATAATGATTATGTTATATATAGGAATAAGTTCCACGTTACCAACACTAAACTAGACAAAAACAGGTCAAAATATTATACTTTACTGTTAAAAGAATAAATTTTAATGTAACTTAAACCTAAGTTATTTTATTATTATCTCCTGAATCTCCTGAATGCACTGGTGCATCATTTGAATATGCATCATGTGCATTTTGTATTTGGTTTTCAAGACTGAGAAGGCATATATCAATAATAATGGAAAAATATTTTTAGATTAATAAATTTTGACAACTTTCTGTGTTATATTTTAAGTGATTTTTCATTTTTCTATTTTTTCATTCTCAATATTCTAAAATCATTTAGAAGATGACATCCTCATATTGTAAAAGAAAGTTATCAAAATTTAGTAGTCAAAATATCATTGTCATAATGATATAACAGATCCAGAACATTTTTCTTATACCTATTGTTACACTAATGATTTGATTTTTAAACCTTTCCAAATGTAGTTCTCAAACTAACTAATACTGAACTGATAAACCTTTATATGAGCGTCAATTATAATGCAACATACAATAAGTATACACAAACGAAAAACAACAAAATTCAATTGAATGTTTTATTACAAAAATCAAGCATATTCTGAAAAATCATGTATTATTAAATACGTATTGTCATACCAACATGTTTATTCTAAAAAGTGTCTTATGTGCTGAATTGAAAATATAATCAAATGTTGAAGTGTTTTAAGATTGTTTAATTTCACTTTAAATTAAATGAGTAAGTTGCTAAAAAGCATACACGAGGGGAAAATAAAATAAGAACATCCTAAACCTTTAAAATATTTCAAAGGCCCTATGAAGCATAAAATATTAAACAGTGTCAGCGGTCGAATTTTAAACATGTTACTGTGCTAATTATTCTTGATATTGATCATGTAGAGCAACAATTAACTTTATGAATAATTTCTTCCATAAATTTCTACCCGATTATTTAATTAAATATTTTATTTCAATCTCATGTTTTCTACAAAAAAACTTGAACTCTAGGTGTTTTGATGGCATTTGAATATATTATTTTCCTAGAGTGCCCCGATATTTAACAGTCAAAGTCTAATACGTTTTAAATAAATTTTTTTCCATATTTTGAGGTGTTTTATATAGATAGATCTTTAACGGAGTAAAATGAAAATTTTCAACTTTTTCATATGTATATATTATGAAGGTAAAAAAACGTGTGTGTATATATATATATACATATATATATATATATATATATATATATATATATATATATATAATTCAATAATTGAAAGGCTATGCGGTTGAAAAAAGAAGTGGCAGAAAATGTTGTTACGTGTGTGTGCTTAAAATATAGTGAGACGACAGGTTTCACATGGGTGGTAAAAGAAATTGTTCCATGAGTGAAAATAAGAAATGAATGGAAGAAAGGAATGAGTAGGGTTTGAATCACTTTTTGTGAAAAAATGAAGGGATCTCTCTCTCAATGGAATGTCTATTCAGTGGTTCCTGGTGCAGCAATGGAATCACAGTGCATTACTTTGCATTTCTTTCACTTTAATTATGACTACAAAGAGGGAAATTTATTAGAAAATGAGAGTAGTGAGAGTGTGAGTTTCTTCAGTCCCCTTTAGGGTGCTTCTTCCCTTGATTTGAAGGTATAGGTATCTTAAGAAGGGCACAAACCAAAAGATGACAGAAAGAGAGTGAGAGTTAGATAAGTTGCAGAAAATAAAGGCACACTTGTCTGGGACTTGGTGCAATTATTTTGTTGCCCTAATAATAACCTTTAAGCCTAAAAGAAAATGTCATTTTCTGTCATACAAGGACGCACTCTCCCTGTTGCTATTTGAGCCCTTATTTGGTGTTTTCTCTTTGGGCAATCATTCCATTTTCCATAGCCATTAGGGTTTCTCAGCTCTCTTCAATTTCCCTACCTACCTAGGGTTTCTCATCACACTTCCTACCACAACACTCTCTTCTGCCTAACCATATCTGCAATCTTTAGGGATTTGCTATTGCTATTGCTTTTATACCTCATTTCTGGATCCGGGTATATTCCTTTTTCCTTAATTTAGTTATCTTCTTTCTCTCTTCTTTCTTCCTCCCCTTTAACAAATTTCCTAGAAAGGGTTTCAAGGATGCGTATATGGAGTTGGAAAACATGGTACAAAACAAGACAACAACATTTTCAACGTTTCAGTGATTTCTGTTCTGTGAGATTTTTGCACTATTTTTTCTGCTAAAAAAAGATGGATCTGGCAAGAAAGTTTCTGGTTTACCATTTCTGGAGTTTCTTCATCTGTTATCCCGCTTCTAGGGTTTTCCACAGGCTTCCTTTCTCTTGCTCCTGTGAATCTGTTCTTGCTATTCTTCTTTTTGACGAAAACAAAACAAAAAATGCTCTCATGGTATTCATGGTTATTAAGCTCTTGATCGATTTTCATGGACAGAAAATTTTAAGAAAATTATCAGAGAAAATAGATTAGGTTGGGATTTCTGTCTTCTGATAAGTTTGTCCCTGTCTTCAGATACTGTATCCACTCTCCACCATGTTGAGACCTGATAACAGGAAAAAATGGAAAAATTAAATGTGTAATATTTTGTTTGGCCTAATTTATTTTTCCAAGTGAAAAAAACTTACTTTTTTCTCAATTTTCCATGTGAAAATTTGAATCAAAATCTTATTAAATTAAAATAATTATTTCCTAGATTTTTATGTTAGAGATAAATTTGTTATCCGTTTTATATGTTTCAGAGTTATCAGTATTTCAAGGGCTGAAACTCCAGTAAACTCAGTACATATATGATTTTTTTTTTAATTTTTAATTAATATTGAGAAATAATACTGTTTTGTTTGTTTGCGCGTGCGTAGGTTACATCTTTTATAGAGAAGAAAAAACACTACTCATTTAAAAAGTGTATGTTCTTCTGTTTGTTTGGTCTTTTTGTTGCGATTGCATTGATGTTGGGTGGTTAGGGACAAGATTTAGTCAAAACTTTATACAATTTTTTCTTTATCTTTAATGAAATGTGTCTTATAACTTTTCAAAATTGGAACTCAAAAATACAATATTATAACTTCAGTTAATGGAATGATAGTTTTGAAATGAAATTTGAATAATTTGAACTTGAAGAAGTAAAGGTACATAATTATTTAAACATTATTATATCTCTAATTGTTTTTACACAAAAGCTATTATGTAGTTAAAAAATGCAAAAAAGAAGGGACCAGGGATTTAAATTCAGCAAATTAATTCGAAGACTACACAGAAAAATTTCCGTTAGCAACAGTACTAATAATTGAAACTTTTTAGATTCCTTCTCCTTCTTTTAGAAGGAATCAAAGCTACAGAAAACAATTTTCTGACTTTTATATGTAAGTTTTTAACTGCTATCACTATCTGCCAAAAAAAAAAAATCTTTACTATGAATATTTTAGTGATAAATAATCTATGAATAATCATAAAACCAAATTTAACTTAAAACAAACTTTTCTAAATAAAAAAAATAAAAAATAAAGAAGCAACATGGATAAGTTGAAGTGACACTGTGCTGATATTCTGAACCAAAAAACAGTAACTGTTTGGCTTCTCTTCTCTGTCTTGGAAGATGGGTGTTATATAAAGAAAACCAAATTCTGATACTTCTTTTCTTTTTTTTCCTTTGTTGACTGTTAACTTTTGACCGCAAGAAATGGAATATATCAGATTTACACTTCTGATATAACACTTTCATCTGCAACAAAAATTTTATATTATTTGCAGAAGTAGAAAAAAAATCAAAAACTAAGTGTTCCTAGATATATTCTGTATTTCGTATGTTGTTTCCTTAAAAAGGATTTAGAATAAATGGTGTTTTATCTTGCAACCTCGTAATTAAACAGTGTTACAGACATAAATATAACAGTGGGATATTTGGACCAATACATTCGCGTGCTTAAACTATGAGAACTTTGTGGTAGTGGATATTATCATGTTCTGGTGTAGTGATACATTTGGATTTGACTATTTCTCCATCCATAATGGAAGAACATATCTAAAAGCAAAAACCATTGAAGTTCTGCAGAGATTGTTGTTGTGTTGTTGCATATATTGCGAAATTCATGAAATGACTAAACATCGATATCTGGCATCAAAATTCCAAAAAGTTATATCATCTACTTTATGTAATATATTCTTTAACAATTTTGTATTCTATAAGTTTCTTTCTTTCTTTCTGTCGCTTTTAATTTTTAATTCCATTTTTCTCTTTCTTCTTTTCTTCTCTATCTTTATCGTTCTATCACGAAAGTTTACAAATACATTTTCTCCGATATTCCAAATGCTTCCAAATCAAGCTAAAGGGAAGCACAGTTTACACGTTTCTTGATTTTACTCTGCCCATATTTTATTATTGGGTCATAGTTTTTTCACAGCTTCTGCTAGAAATTATATTTCTTTCTTTTTATTTTATATATTAAAGTTATATTTGAAAATTCTCTTATGAATTATGTTTATCTACTTATTTTATATCATTTTTAAATTATTCACCTTATAAATTATAAATAATAAATATTTAGGTATTCAAACTGTGATGTGTCTAATATGGTATTTATATTTCTCTTTGCTTGAAAATCAGTATAGATAAAAAATCTGTAGTTAAGTTTATTTATATTTTAAAGTTTTTGTATTAGAAATAAAATAATTATTAGTCAAAATTGTTTATGTACACAATTAGTAAATGTTGATAAACATAAAAATATAAATCCTATCCTTGTACAGAGCAAAACTTTTCAATTCGTAGTTAAATTTTTTAAGTTAAAGGTAAGAAATTTTCTGTGAATTTGTTTATCTTTTCAACGTATTAGTAGTAAAGATACCGGTTATATCATTTAAGGATTGCTTTTTATATTGTTTTATTTAGATAAAGTACTTCTAAACTTACGATGTAAAAAGATATTATTGATGACTAATGGTTATGTATGACATGTACTAAATTGATTTTTATTATAATTATCTTTAAAATTGTGCTAATAATTTGTTTTGTAAAACGTTTGCGTAAAATTTGTGTATTGTATATCACTATTATTTCATTATTTTGTTCTATTACTTTGTTTATATCTCTCTTCTTTTTGTATCCTCTCGTGGATAAATAGTTTTTTTTTACAATCATATTTACAGATTCTAAATCGAGAATATTACTTAGCTAGCTGCACCCCCAGAAGAAAGTCGAAGAGAAAAATAGATTGTTCGAATCACATAAGAAAGTTTCTTTAACATTTTTTGTAAAATTAAGGTATATATATATATATATATATATATATATATATATATTTATTTATTTACAATACCAAATATTTTACGCAATAAACCATATTGATAACTTTTTACACTGTCATATATGGTAGTCAACATTTGAATTCCCATGCTTTTTGGCTATTGCACATCAAGTGCCATTAAAGTCAAGTAGTTGCTTTAAATTCATAATATGTGCCATCTTACAATTTACTAATTAAAGACAAGTAAAGTGCATATATAGTTGAAACCCTTAAATAAACACATTGACCACTAATTGTGCATATAAAAAGGCATAATTGAGATAACTACAATTTATTTTAATCGTTTCTGTTTAAGTTGTATTGCTTCATCAAATTGTTATATAAATATAAATGTACACTTCATTCTATCCATTTTTCTTTATAAATTTCTTGTATTATAATTGTTTTCTTCCACCATCAATTGTAATTTTACTATCTATACATGTCAAATGCCAAAGCTTTGATCTTTCAAGATTGTTATCAGATGGGTCAAATAACATTCTTAAAGACATGCTATTTGTTTGGTCTTTGTTTGTGATCCTAAATTATGTGCTATGATCAAGCTTTAATAATCATATTGAAAATTCAAATGGATAAGTTAATCAAAACTTGTTCTGAAAGTGGATATACAGTGGATCATCACCCAAGTGTCAATTCAATCACGTCTATAAAGCTATAAGCTGAATTCACAAATTGGAATACACTTAGGAAGTTATCCACAAACAACTAGAAACATACACACATCTGAGAAGTAACCCTAACACTTTTCCCAGGGATCATTGGACTTTGACAAAAAAAAAAAAAAACCACCACAGCAAATATGTCAGGGTAGCATCAACAAAACTATTATATGTAAAAATGACATGACAGCAATAGCAGCATAAATCCTTTTCTTAATGCATATCCAACCAGAGTTAGGGAAAGGATTCAATTAAGTGTTTTCTTAATTAAAAACACCACCAAGACAATTATGGGACATTAGCAAGAGCTTTTCTCAAACATTGAGGTTAAAAGAAAGATGTAAAATTTTATATATAGAGATAACATACAAATTAGCATTCACGAAATATTTTTCCCATATGGTAGTTGATGGGAAGATACCTTACCACATTACATGCCAAAAGGAAAGTAAAGAAATACATAGCATGATTGTATTTTATTCTGCTGACACAAAAACATGATGGGTGCAATCCAAGTTCAGCGCAAATACTAGATGTGATCGTTGTAGGTTTCCCAAGGTTTTCCCAAGGACTGAAATTCTGCAAATTGATGCTGCAAACAATTTCATCAATGGAACATCAGCAACATTACCGACACTCTTCGTATGAATAGAAAATGCATGGTTTTCATCGAAACAACAACATGCCAATGGTTAAACCAAGCATGCACAGACATATATATGAAATATAGTTTATAACCCAATGGTTTTGCCAACACAAGCTGTTAAATATACAATTGTTGTATCAGTAACCCTCTTTCAATTCGTTTAATTTCTTAACTGGTATTTTCCACAAGGGCTTTGTTAAATCATGGTATTCTTTTGTGTGGATGTGAAGTTAAAAAGTGTGATCGATGAGTTTGAACTTACTTCGTGAAGGATTGCTGAGTTGTTTAGAGAATTGAATATCATGGTTGGGCTCCACTTGTTCATGATCACCAAAGAACTATCTTCATGGCGAGCTATGTCCTCCACGGTTCCCAAATGTTCCTTTGCGTGAGAACTTGGTTCTTCGGTCTCAGGAAGGTGCACATCCAAGGAGGGGTGGTTCACGCTTTGGCTCTGAGTAGCCGCAGAGTCTTCAACCGTTTCAAAGGGGTTCCAAGAACTCAAACGGTTAAGGTTTGAAGCATCTGCAGCAAGCACTCTCCGAGTCCTCATCTTCTCTCTTGTTCTTTCTCTCGCCCTTTCTCTCGCCTTTTCCCTCGATTCCTTATCGATGGTATTGAATGCACTCTTTCTACAAACCTTACTTGTTCTTCTCTTCATGTTGGGTGTCTCCCTCTCTTGCTCCTCGTTAACCCCACTCACAACAACCTCGTCCAAGCTAGACACCCCTTCGCATTCGGAAGTCGATGATGCACTCTTGGCGCCACCAACACTGTTCTTTTCCCTAGCAAGTTGTTTGATTTCGACTTTAGCTTGGTTTAGTAGCCACTCGACGGTTTTGCTGGCCTTGTCAAAGCCTAGCATGTCTTGCAACCCGAAGAACCTCTTTGCAACTTCGAGGGACAACCTCATTCTCCGGTCCCTGAGGCCTCGCGCGGTGTTGATTTTGCTGTGGCGATCTCTCTTGCTGGATCTCTTCCTTGTGGAGTGGTCCATAGGGGCGGCGCCACCTAGTCCAGCGGAGGGAATTGCCGGGATTTCGGCGGCAGCATGAAGGTTTTTGTGTCCGGGGTCGGGTAATAGAGAGGGGTGAAGTAAGAGCAGGTCATGGTGGTGTTCGAGGAAGATATTTTCGTCAAAGGATTGGAGAAAGGACAAAGGAGGAGGAAGAGGAAGAGGAAGAGGAGGAGGAGGAAAATTGGATTGGTCTTTTGAAGAATTTGTTGGGTTGCTTTCAAAGGAAAAAGGCCTAAAGCAAAATGGTTGGCTAGGGTAGGAGAGTAGGTCATTGCCGTTGAGGGAGGTATTTGAGGAATACATATCTGGAATTAATATTAAGCCTGAGACTGCACCAAAATAACCCTACCCTTCAAGATGGAACTGGTTAATGGTTGGGACTTTCAAATTCTTGAGAACGACATGTTTGGTGGCTCTAATGAAAAAGAAAGAGCAGGTATTAATTCCATCATTTTCCAACCTCTCATTATTTTCTGTTTTGGCTGTTTCCCTGCAAGTAAAGGAAGACATAACATGGTTTGAGAAAGACAAGCATGTGAGTATTACTAATCAATACACTTACTAGGAGGTAGTAGTACTGTTATTTATTTTCACCTAGGGGTGAGTCTGGTGAGTGAGAGGGACAAGTGTTTGTGTTTGTGTTCGTGTGTGTGTGTTAGTTTGTGTGAGAGTGGTGGCACAGTGGAATTGGGTTGCTGAAGGAAATACAGTGTGAGAATGACAGCACATAGACAATAATAATATAAGCATGAGAGGGTTGAATTATGAGAGAGGGAGGGAGAGGGAGAGGGAGAGTGGTGTGTGAGTACTGAAGATAATGTGTGAGACAAAGGACCCAACATCAGCAATTTATTGTAGACAAGGGGCATCCTTTTTCTTAATCGTTTCTTTTCAGCAAAAAGTTTTTGTGATCTCTTTAGAACGATAACATAGCAAGAAGAAGTGAGTGGATAGGAAAAAAGTTTTAGTTTGTGCCACTTCACGTGGTGCGCACAGCACAGCACACACGCGACTTGACAGCAAACTAAAACCAACACCTTTAATTCCCTACTCTATATACCAGTTTCCCTTCTCGCACTGTTTCAGCTACAATTTTCTTCCACAAATCACAGAAAAACATTAGAGCATGAAAGAGACATGTTTTGTTATGAAATATATATATATATATATATCCGATAATTAATTAAGGAAACTGGTATTGGATAAATATGTTGAAGAAGTAATTGGATTGTTGAAATTAAGGGTACTATACTATTTGCGTTCAACGTTGTCCCACAGAGCATGGTGCGTAGGAGTGGGATGTCACATGCCGTGACTTTTTATGGGAAGATTCACATAACTCAAATAATTTCATTTCTTCTTATTATTCCCTTTGTCTTTTTTAACTATAATTTTGATTCACTGTTGGAAACCTCCACGTGTCCGTGTGTGTCTAACCCTAAAAGTAGATAATGGGGGAAACAAAGTACAATTATTTCCATGGAACGGCTTGCAATGGTAGCCAATGCTCCCTTTGACTGGGGTTGCTCAGGAGGTCACTTTCTCCAAAAAGAGATGCGCTATCATTCTCAATCTCACTATCATCACTCATCACTCATCACTCTCTCTCTCTTCTTTGTGCTGTGTTTTTGTGGTGGATGTCAATGTTTGTGTGAGTATCTATCCATCTTTCTTTCTATCTATCGATATCAGAGTGTGTTAGAGAATGTTGTTGATGTTGGCTGCTTCTCTTCCCATGCGTGCTTATCTTTCTGTGTTGTGCTTACTTTGATATTTATAGTGAAGTAGCTTGTTTCTCTCTCTCTATCTATGTCTGCCTCTGAGTGAAGAAAGAAAGAAAGAAAGAAAGAAAAAGGAAAATGGTACTTGCCACTGGCATGTATGTGTAGAGTATGAGACCCTCCAAGCCCTAATCACCAATTGCAACTTGCCATACATCTAAAAACACCCCATGATCTCTTCCAACTTGTTGTCAAAATGCTAATAGTCCATCAAACACTTGAAAGCACTCTATAGTACTACACCAAAAATTTGCTGTTTTTTCTCCCTTTCTCTTTCTGTCTTTCCATTTATACATGCCGTTCTCCCCACCACTTATATCTCAAACCCTCTCCCACACTATCTCACTATCTCTATCTATCTATCTATAGCTATAGCAGTCTCGATCAACACCACTTTAGATGGCATAATTGCAAGGACCACACGATAGATATATGGCAAAGCAAAGGCTTGTGGTTGGTCTGGGGTTGTTTTCAAGCAGGAGATAACTATGACAACCAAGCACTGGTGAATTTGTGTACTAGTACAAACATGTAGCAGTGCTTCATTATCCTCTATAAAGTCTTGCTTATATTTTCTCATAATGCGTTTATTTCGTTTCCATGTGGATGCCTTCCCTTTTTTTCTGTCTGTACTATATAAGGAAAAAGGAACAAGATAACATTTCTGCTTCAAATTCTATAACCTTTACTTTCAACTCATTTTGTTTCAAAACTTTCCCTCTTTCTTTCCTCTCCTTTTTTTCCCTTTGTATATAAATTTGTGGGCTTATGTATATGATTGATCAACTGTTTATAAATAACATGCCAAACCAACCCAACCCAACCCAACCCACTTGTTCAATACTGTTAAAAAGACAGACAGATGGTTTGGTTAATAATGTTTTTCTCTAGAAAACAATTTATCTGACTCTGTAAACACTTTGTTACCACAAATAAAATGTTTCCTTTCACCCAGAAATTGGTTTTTTACTGTAAAATTGTGGTGGATGATGGGTCTACAATTAGTGCAGTTCTCCTCGTGCTGAAAATATCTGAAGTTCATGAATTAATTCCAACCAAGCATGTGTGATAATTAATGTAGAAGTGGGCCAGAAGTAAAAGGACCTTGGCTAGTGATTAGGGCATTAAATCAAGCAACACAACCTGTTCTGCAAACTTTACATGAATACAGATACTTTTGATGTTGGAGTATTCCATTGGCCCTTCTCCAGAACATGAGAATTTGACTAGGTTGTTTGTGTTCTCTGAAGTTACTAGATACCAAGATAGAGTTGTTTGGTTCTTGTTTTGGAGTTTTTTGGTTGAAGCTGTGTTCATTATTGAAGTATAGCTTTTGACAGAAAGCAGCTTGGTCCATTATGAGAGGAACTTGTCTGGTACCTAGAGTTTTAACTGGAATGAAATGATAAATTATAACAGCAGCTTCTTCATTGTATTAATTACATTATCTTTTTTCTGCTATGATTTGATTAGATGGCCCTAAAGTTTCTTGCACACCCTAGCCAACTTTCCCAAATCAATGTTAATTGGTAGGGCCCCGTGATTTGATGATTAAAATCTACACGCAGTCGTTAGGGTTACTTCCAATGGTAGAATTAAACAGAAGCGACAAAAAAAGGTTTTGATTTTGATTTCTACTGTGGTACTTTGTCCAACGATTGTATTGATTGGATATCTGTAATTAATTACCAGTACATTATGTTCTTGAACATTACAACAATGCTTATTAAAGTAAAATACGGTGGTGAATGACTCTTGTCTTTTTAAAGTTAGGTCTGCAAAGGTTTTGCCATTGTCTTTTTTCATTAGTGAAGCATTAATACTTTGTACCTTTTTTATCTGTATCTATCTATCTATATGTAAACCTAGATATAAAAGTTATATACTTATTTTCACAGCTATTTTATAGATTACAAAGATCCGACAAGATTACTGAAAAGAAGCTCTTACATTTATATTACAGTATCTGGTTTATGTTGTCTAAAATTCATGCTGTTACTATATATGTAACCCTCATACTGAAATTGCTCTACTATTTTTTGTGTGATTACTACGTTTTAACTAATCATAACTTGAAAGTCAGATATAGTTAAAGAAATTACACTAAAAAGAAGAATATAATTACCATCTTTTTGTTTCTGATTCAAGAAAAAACTGCATATTCGTGTTTTGAATCAGGCTATAGAGATGTTTTCAAAAGGGTACATGAGACTATAGCACACAATTTTTCAAAAGCTAAATAATACTCATGAGCTAGTGATCCAAATTTTTCATACGTAGAGTGAGAAAAAGTAGTGATCCAAATTAAAGTAAGTAAAGATGTCTATAACCTTCCAATGGTGTAGAAAATTATGTTTGCAATTTGATGGAAAGAGGTATTTTAAAGTGAAGCCAAGAATTAAAGTGAGATGACAGAAGGATAACATCAAGAAAAATGAGGTTTTAAAGTTATCAACAATTTTTTGAATGAAAAAAATTGATGAGTTTTTTGTTAATGTAATTTGTAAAAGTAGATTTGATTTAGGTGGCAGCCAAAATTGACTTTTGAAAATGTTTGATGGTGGTGACTATGATTGTGTGAGTTTAAGTTTGGTTCTATCTTTGTTCCCCAAACTTAGTAGCAGCTGCAGCTTTTGGACCATCACACTACTACTCTACTCTACAATCACTTAGATCTCTTTGCCTACTCTAATATAGTGTTTGAAAACTAGTTAGAATTGAAGAATCACGTTTCAAATATGAATATATATAAAAAATCTTTTAAATCTAACATCTTTCTTTCAAGTGCAATAAAAAAATGGTTAAATAGTTATTATAAAGAACCTCAAAAAAAAAAATATTCAAAGAAAATTACAACATTAAAATAAGACGCAATCATAAATATAAAGTTAATTGAATCGAGACAAGATATACAACCAAACATGTTCTTAATTAGTAACTCTATGTTCTCCGGCTCTTGAAAATGACACTCTTAGCTCATACAGCTTGCGCGCTCCTTCCCATCATTGTTTGGAAAATGTTGAAGTATATCAGGCTGAGCATGCTTTTATAGTAAATAAAAAAGTTTACATAAAAGTAGTACCTCTTAAAAAGATGACAAAAAAGAAAATAAATCAAGGTTTAATTAAATTTTAAGTTTGTCATAAATTTGTATATTTTTTATTTTTTTATTTTTGTGTTTGGGTATTTAAAATTTTATATTTTTTAATTGAATATTCAATTTTTAGTGTAGTTATTATCTTGTATCTTATTCAATTATATATATATATATATATATATATATATATATATATATATATTAATAAATATGAAATTTTATGAATTAATATAAAATAATGTTATAGTTAATATAAAATGATAAATTAGATTTGTTGTTTTAATCTTATTTTATATTAACTCTTTATAATTGAAAGAAAGCAAGATGACCACATAGACAATAGTCGTGTCATCCAATTAAAGAAAACTTAAATATTAGAAATTCAATTAAAAAATTTAAAATTTTTGAATATCAATAAAATAATTTAATAAAAACTCAATTAAAAAATACTAAAACTTATAATGGATTTAAAACTTAATTAAACCTAAAATTAATCCCAGTAAACTCATAAGTAATTAATTTTTTATTTTCTTAAATACTTTTCACATTGTTCTTTTTATTTGCAAAATAATATTTCATTTCCTTATTCTATTAATAAATCAATGATGAAATTCTTATTTTATTTATATTTAAATTTATTAAAATTATATATAAATATGATAATGAATTAATAAATTTAACAGTACATTTTTATAAATATTAATTTCTTTTTGTATTCAAATAGTATTTTTAAAAGATGTAATCATGAAATCGTTGATTGGTTTAGAAAAAAAAATCAATTTGTATATTTAAAACTTTAAATTTTAGTTTTTTGTAATTTTATTATATTTAAATTTTAGTTATATAGTATTTTGAAATAGAATAAGAAAAATGAATATCTATTCCAAAATTAAAAGATGTTTTTAAAAATCACTTAACAACAAAAGACACTTATACAGTCTTTCTACATTTTATTATTAAATAAGAAGTAAAGTAAAAATACATGCATTTTTTTTTTGAATTAAACTAACAAATCTATTTTTATATAAAGTGCAAAAGTGACCAACCAAAGTTCAAAGTTTTATTAAAGTAAATGCTTACCTTTAATATCATAGACTTCTGATAGAACACATGGATTGGAAGATAATTTAGAAGTGATATCTTCTAATTACACATATAATTTTTTTTTTCAATTACATATAGAATATATGGATTGGAATCTATGATGGTTATTTAATGAAGAATGATTAGTTAATTAATTAGAACTGATAGTAATATTAATAACATGAACATGAATATTTTTTTACTGTCTCTCCATGATTAAGAGTAGTGACACTCTAAACTCTCTTTTTTGTGGAAAGATGGTAAAAGAAAATGGTACACTGTAATCATAGGTACTTATAAAAGAGTTCTGTCATTTCATGTCTATACGAAAGGGTATTGTGTCTTTCACTTCTTCTTTCATGTTTCGTCTCATACGCAGACAAATTACAGCACAAGTTCAAATTTATTTCACAAAATCAAGCACTAACTATTGGAACCACATTGTTAGTTAGAACAACAAAATGCTGAGTTATATATTCATGGAATTCGTTATTGGTTCTATGTAAAATATTGGCTTTGTTCTTAAGCTAAATTTATTATCTTTATTTTATTGAATATACTATGAATATATGAATTGATACCCTTTTATATTATTATTATTATTTCTTTGTTCATTTAATTTTTTCATCTATATGAATACGGACAAAAAATTCAAAAAGAAAATTATCTTCCATCCAAGCCCGAAAAGGGTTCAATTTAAATAATGTAAAATAATAAAATGGTGATATTTGTTTTTAGTTTCTAAAATTTGACAAGAGATTATAAATTATTTTTATTATCAAATTTTAAAAGTGAATAAATATATCTTTTTAATATAATTATGTTAAATATTTTTAACATGTCAAACATATTTTATACTAGTATTTAAGTTATTTGACACATTCACATCTTAATGTTAATGAAAAACATGTCTAACATGTCAAAAAAATTTAACATATAATTGAGTTAAAAAATAGTATATACACTTCTTTTTAGAGTTTAAAAATTAAAATATATCAAAATTTTAAAGAGAAATGAATCTCAATTTTGCGTCAAAATTGAGAAACTAAAAACATACTTAAACATTAAAAAAAATTCTGTATAGTTCTTAATTTTATTTTTAATTAATAAGTAAATCATTTAGAATTTAAAAAAATGATAAATTAATAATGAATTTGACAAATTATATATATATATATATATATATATATATATATATATATATATATATATATATAAAGAAATAGACATTAGAATGATAGAGGAGTGTGCACAACACTTATTTTGGAACATTTTCGTTTGACTGATGAAACTAGGTAGATTGGCTAAATGGTCAAACTGGGAGTATTGTCACTTTCAATGTTTCCCGTTTGGATTAACATTCTTATGAGTTTTCTCTAACTAGCTTCCGTAGCAACTGTTTAAAAATTTAAACAATATTCAACATTAATGCATTGAAAATTACAAAATAATGTACACTTTTATTGTATTGCGATGAAAAAAAAAAACTCTTTTAATTTCTCATTGAATGTCTTATTTTATATTTTAAATATTTTGTTTTGTTTTAATCTGAAAGTGTTAATTACAAAATTCATTTAAATACATATGATATACTTTATACATAAATTGATTTTGACACACTGTCTCTTTGAATATAATTTTTCTCTATTATAATTCAATAAAACATTTTAACTGCAATTTTCAAAATATATTATTAAAATTAAGAAAATTTAATTACATTACAATTCATGGTTAAATGATATTATAAAATACACACACTCACAAACAAAACTACTAATTAAAATAAATCAATGTTACTGATTCAGTCTTATCTGGTTAAGAAAGATTGAAGTAATAAGTTTCAACCTTTTTATTGATTTCATGAATGGGGGTATTCAAAGCAATAATAATCAATGAGTTTTTGGCATCCACCATATGTATTTGATTTAGAAGTACTGTAAATAAAAGGTGATGAGGTTAACATATATAATGCGTATGATATGATGATAAAGATTATGGTATATGCATTAACTTTCTAACAACTTTTTGAGTAGTGATTATGGTTGTGAATGATGAGTGGAAATTATGAGAGTTTTTCTTTATGAACAGAAGAAGAAGAAGAAGAAAGGTATGAGGGGGGGCCATGCCATGCTACTGCTACAAATGTTTAGTTATTGTTTCACAAAAACAGAAACCATTGGAAATATATGTTTAACTCTCTTCTGCATATAATGAATTTGGTGAAGAGTTGTAAAAGGTTAATCACACACAGAATGTGAAAAGTTGATGAATCATGTTGTTGTGGCGTGCATGGAGAAACATAGCAGGGTGGGGACGACAAAGATATGTAGTTATATTCTGCTACAGAGGGATTCGTGATTTAGTTACAACATTGGGATATGTCAACAAAATAATCAAAAAAAGTTGAAGCAGTACACATAAAGTTGTGAAATCTTTTATCTGTTTGTTGTAAGAAATTAATATAAGTATGCTTTTAAAAGAAAAATGAACGTAACTTAAGTTACTTTAGGGTTTTTGGTGAAATTTAAATACATTCATTTGGAGAATCTGAAAAATTATATCATTAATTCTTTTTTTTAATTATCTGTAATTAGAAAATGTGACCAGTTATTTGATATTGATAATGAATTCTTTTTATTCAAATTTTTGGTGTATAGTGCTTCATTTTTGTTATGATATAATAATGATAATAATTTAATTATCCTTAGTTAGGTAAGTATATATTATGTTATAGTCTCTTAATTATAAATGTTTAAAAATCGTAAAGAAGTGGAGTATTAAATTATCCAATAAAAAGAGAAATGCCTTAGCTAATCCTTGGAGTATTAGCTAACATTTTCCTAAATTTATTGTACCAAGAAAAAATTATAAACTAAATGCTGAACGCAAACTGTAAGATCTTACATTATGAAAAGTCACCTACAATTATAACGCATTTCCACATCAATTAACTCTATTAGGTAGAGTGACTACTTACAGAAAAAGACCAACAATATTTGTATCCAAGTGATGTAGCTCATTTTTCCTTTTTTCTCTTTTCACTTTCTCACTTTATCCATTTTCAGAGATAAAATCATGTTTGAGACAAATGAATATAAGCTTTTTCAGTTAAAGTTTAAATCTCGATTCACCATGTTTTGCAAAACTAGCTCTTTTTATGCGGACTCAGCTCCCATTTCCGCTAGTTATACAATTAATTAACACGATTTGCAATGAAAGCACACTTCAATGTAAATATAAAAACTCAAATTAACTTAATTACGCATATAAATCATATTAAATGATATGAAGTAGTTTCACAAAAAAAAAAATCTAACAATATGTTTTGAAAAAAGAAGAGACAAAATAGTAAAAACAACAATGTATAAGTTTACTTTCTTTAATCGAAGATAAAATGGAAGAAACAAAAGTTGACATCAAACAATAATTCAATTTTTTTTTTCCTTTCCATCATTTTAAATGCAAGAGCATAAAAAACAAACGCCATCTCTCCTGAGAAAATATCCTTTCCATTTCTTTCGTTAACAAGCTTTTGTGAAAAATAAATGCTACTCCACCGAAAAGCTTCATAATAAAAGTAAATAGAGAGAAGAAAATTAGAAGCCGTTTCCGCTGCTATTTCTGCAGATCCAGACATTTTTTACCACTAATAATACAAATATTTAACGCTTTCTAAAATTTCGAAATTAACAGTTGTTCCATGCATAACATCTCCCTCAAAAAAATTGATACCAAGATTAATTATATTCAGACAGTCATGAAAAGCCATAATAAAATATGCAACTGAAGTACAAGTTTGGTTGTCCAACACATGAAGGCATCACCTTTTAGTGCGATCAGAGTACTAAACTTAATGAAAACTGATCTCAAAAGGCGTATCTAAGTGGAATACGACATTTGCAAAGGATCGGTGCAAGCATTATCCCACAATTTCCCCAAAAAAAGTTGAATACTTGACCACAACAAAATTATAAATTTACAACTTCAAGTTACAAATTTACAACAATATCCTAAACAAAACCGTGATACGCATCATTTACATCGATAACAAATATTGTATGATTGAAATTGCAATCATAGACATCTCAAATCATAGTTAAGAACTAACAACGAATGAAGCTCATCGAATCAATATTTGTAAAGACCTAATCCGTGTACCCCGGGTAAGGAAAAGAAAAATACAACCCAGAAAATATGAAGGCGTTGTAATTTTCATTCTAACATCTACAAATTAATGGACATTTTATTGTCTATGACTTGTTGAGCATTCGGTTTTTAATTTTAATTCGAATTTTTGGTGCGCCAGACGTGCCTTCAGATGGATCCGGTTTGCTATCAATCTTTTTGGTTTCTAATTTAGAATTATATCCACCGCTGGGCTCAACAGATTTAATCTGTCTAGTGACGTCCACTACAGGTTCCTCTTTCTTACTTGACAACTCTACAGAGGATCTCTTTGCTTCATCACTCTGAAGTTTTGCCATTTCTTTTTCCCGTCGTTTCTTCTCCTTCTTTAGTCGTTTTCGCTCCAAATATTCTGGATCATCATGGTGTCCTTTACTACTTTCACGTTTTCGTTTCTTTTCCTTGCTCTTGTGCTTTTCCTTGCCACGAGCAGGAATTTCTTTACCTAATGATTCTCCGTCAGGATCAAATCTTGCAACTGAAAGAGTTTGAAGGCTGGCATATCGTCGTGCATCAGCATCCACATTGTTATCCTGTATAATACTAGATGATGACGGATCTTCTGGCTGAGGTTGCGAATAAACTATACTTGAATCAGCAGTGCACTGAAGTTCTTTGACCAATTCATCACCGTCACTCAAAAATTTAGCACTACCAATGCTAGCAGTCATGCGCGAACCACGATCATGCCATGAATTAACTTCGTCTATATTGTGATTACTCATGCTAAGAGTCTCGGCAAAATTCCTCTGGGGTGCATCTACAGAAACTGAACTGCTAGCTCCATGATCCATTTCATTACGACCACCTAAAGAACGTTCAACCACTTGATTATCAGTATCAGCCCTACTGGTAGCAGAAGATTGTTTGACCTTGATTTTGATGAGCCTCTTTCTTTCATGGCTATTGGATACTGTATCAGCTTCCTTGGAAACTTCATTTGGAGCTTCCATTGGTGCTTCCTGTGGAAATTCAGTATATACTTCTTCGGCTTTCTCTAGGGGTGCTTCCTTTAGAGCTTCAATGTGCACCTGTGTCGGAGCTTCATCAGGTGGGTCCTTAGAAGCTTCGTAAAGTGCATCCCTCAAACCATCCAGGCCAAGATTTGGTGTAGGGTTTTGAGTAGAGCTTGGCAGATCCAAAGGTTTGCTATCCGAATCAAGAACAAACATGTTCTTCTGATAGTTACAAGCTTCTGTAAGACTCATATGCAACGTTCTATTTTCCCTGGGAATCCCATGAAGAGTTGGTGGTCTGCAGACAAAAGCACGGAATAAAGTCAGTGAATTTTTCGTTTTTCTTCGAATACAGACAAAACTGCAGTGTAAATATAAACACGGCCAGAACAAATTGTCATTGTTCGGCATCAGTGAAAATGGTTGGTTACTTCAATGTTTGCAAAAATAGCAGCAAAGTGAAAATAGTTACTTACTATAAAATATTAAATAGAGAAAATGTTTTGTTCTCGTCAATAATTACAAAAATATCACATTATTTTCATTTTACTTCATGTTTCCAAATACGTGATTATCAAATGAAAAAAAAACATTTCACCGTCTCTTGTATAGAAAACAGAAAAAGAAAATAAAGGAAACTCAGGAAGTAATATTTCTGTAATTATTAGGTAACATCTGGAAAAACAACATTTTGTCAAATTAAACAGGCCATTATATTCTAGATTAGATTCATTTCTTGGGGAACATTATCAAGCAAAATCAGAAATCGTAAACAGTTCCCGTAAGTACCTCTCCGATTGAAATAAAAAGTTTAAATCCTAAAGAATCACAGTTACTACTATAATCAAATTCCATTGAGTTCAACAAACAACAAAATTGGACAAACTAAAGGTCAAAAAAGGTGAATGGAGGGACTACGACCAATAAAAAAGTTCAGTTCCGAATAAATTATTTTTGAAAGCTAAATGAAAAATTGAAGAGTTAAAAATCCGCTTTTGCTTTATCACGTACATGCAATATTCACACAATACATTAGCTAAAAAATAAGCAAGCATGCATTTCATTTGAATAAGAAACATATACCTTCTTGCAAGTATTTGTAGTATGCAGAACAAATAATGCCGGAGAAAGACATTATTAAAAGCAGTACGCCCTTCCAGTAAATTAAGCATAGAGACAAGAGTTTGGCTGGTAATTTCCTCATCTGAATTCAATCCATCCCTCATCTGACATAGCCTCATAACATGGGTGGCTAGCTTTAACTGTCCTGCACTCAAAAAATGAAATTTTATAGCATAAAAAGGGGCATGTTAAGATGGAAAAAAGGGGAAAATAAATATGAAAATGGAAAGGAAAAATAGATACAGGTCTGATTGTTTCAGAAGGTTGTCAATATTTGAAAAACAAGATAATTATGTGCCACAAGATGAGTTCAAATATATAAAATTTGTATATTAACACTTGTTTTGGTATTGGAGGATCAAAACTAGTTAGGACGATTTCTCAATAAACCTATCTAACGGAAAGAAAAAAAAACAAAAAATGAAATTGAACTTCTTTGAAACCTAAAATTAGCTGAAGCATAAGTTAAATTAAAAAATTGGGGAAATTATAGTGTTTCTGCAAATTAGTTCATGCATAAGCTAATTTTAACTCTAGTTTATGGAACTAATTTCGATTTCTTTTCTTCCTAAAACGAACTTAATATGTTATGAAACTTGTCCAACTTAATAAACATTTCTATAAATATTTTACTTTTAGCATTCTGAACCAATTTCTTAGTTTGACATACATCTATAGATCCTCTGCTAGGGAAAAGATGAACAACCTCTTAAGGAATGCTCCTCCTCTAAGTACTTGATGAATAAAAGCAATGCTGAATCCATGCCCTTGCAGTGGAATTCAAGGTCAAGGAGTGCTCTGCTTGCTTCAATTCGAACTTGCCACAATGTCTTCAAGTCACGAAAAGGCTTTACAAGTTCATAAACTCGTTCCTGTAGTAAAGATGAAGCTTTAAGAATCTTTGTACCAAACTTTGAAAAGAAGTTTGATGCTCAATAAGAAGGTACTTACAAGAGGAATGAACTCCGAAAGCTTCAACGCGATCTGGGTCAATGTTCGGATACAACTGATAGTCAAGATTCCATTATATCTTGGCATGAGACTAGCAAAAGACATTTCAAAAATGTAAATTATAGTTGGAAGTAAAATTGATAAATCCACTACAGTAATCAATGCATCATTTCACCTATCAAATTGTAGAAGCCGGTCAATGCGTTTGAGAAGTGATGACAACAACAGAATACTCTGTCAAAAGTTTGAGTCAGAAAGAAGCCTAATACTCAAATCAGGCTGCTAATAGCTAAGATTATCTTGAAGAAAGTAAGAACCATATCAATTACAAACGTTATTTAACAGCTGTTAAACACACACACACACACACACACAGAAACACACTTTTCATAGCAAGCAACATTTGCATAGTTGAAATAGAAATGGAAATTGCACAAGCTCAAAATCACACTTTCCATAAACAAATTATTAACTATCAGTACTTCTTTTTCAACAGCTCAAGTTTTAGTTAATAGAAAGGTACTTAAGGAGCTTTGGTAAATGTAAAACAAAACAAACTCAGGAAGCTCAGATCAGTATATTAAATTATTAATTTGCAAAGGTAACAAAGAAAATCAGCAAGAGAAAAATAGTTTATGAACCTGTTGCCCAAACTCAAGCTCACCAACCGATTGGACTAATGCAGAAAGCCAAAAGACATCTGAGTAGGGATTCCCATTGTTGTCATTGTACTGGAAAAATACGAGGATAAAATACATGAGCCCTGAAGCTAATGATGCAACTTCTATATTCCTAGAAGCAAGAAAACTTCCCAATAGAAGTAACCCCACTACCCAAACAACATAATTTGAATCCATAGAGTACTGGTGTATGCAATGAGTAACCAAAAATAGTATAATATTGCAAGAGCCCAAAGGAGAAAAAAACAGATATAATCAGTCATTACCCTTGATTTGGGTAGCTGAATCCTAAATATAAAATAAGGATAAAACTGGCCAGCAAAAATAGCTATAGAATTATAGGGGATGGCATTGTGGCAAATGGTGAAAGCATGACAGCCATGTAAAATAAATGGATTTAAAAAGACTGTACATACAGAAAAAAAAAAATGAAGGCAGAACAAAATGTAAAACTACTAGAAATAATCAGAAAAGGAAGACAGTAATGATCACTGAAGGAGAAACCTCTAGTTTCAGCCTGAGTAAGGTTTCACAGAAGAAAATGCTGAGGTTTTTGTCAGAGAGACGGAGCCACTTGAAAAATTAGTGATTTTTCAGTTCCAAAGGTCACAGTTCTAAACCCCATTTTTTTTTTCAGAATCACAAAAAATTAGCTGTCATTCATCTATTGTCTCCAAAAACTACAATGTGCTCTAACAAATTCAAGTATGGTTCTTAAGAAAGTGGAATTAAAACCTAATGCAACCCAACAAAGTTATCTTGGTAATGGTAAGATTTGCACCCACTTATATATTATAATTTGGTCATATCCTAATACATCCCTTAACATCGAGGACTAGACATCGAGTGCGGGACTACATAATAACTTCATAGTAGATGACACAATAAACTCAACAAACTTGACTACAATAGATATTGAATAACTATGATATCATCTTAAGAAACTGGAGTTTAAACCTACCTCAACCCTACAAAACTGACTTAGTAAAGTGAGTTTTGCACCCACTTGTATATTATAGTTTAGTCATATATTCAATTGATGTGAGATCTCAAGCAAAGGTCATTTCATAATATTATTTTCAGTTCAACTAATTATCCAATCTAACAAATAACTGTTGATAATTACATGATTTAATTATTAGCTTGTAGATTTCTTTCTGTAACCACTATCCATGTTGGTTAGGGAGATTCGTTCATGTTAAAAATATTGGAAATTTGGAATGACCCAAAATGTAGTAAATCAATCTAAATTCTATACCCAATTGTTCAATTAAAGCGTCTCCCGTCATGTGGTCTGCATGAATGATATTGTCAGAACTAAGGGCAAACAATATTTATACTGGGATTCAACGTGCAATGGATCTTCTTGTTTCTTTGGTCATTTAGAAACCAAAAACTAGGGCAGATTTAAATACTTTCAACAGTTTGAAGTTGCACATGATCAAAGAACTGATATCCCCTAAAGAAAGTACGTCCTTGTTAACTCTTTGTGTACAATCATTGAAAATAGGAAACATAGTGAAAAAAATGTGGTTTTTTCATAAGTATTTATGAAAACAGGAAAGAAAAATAATGTTTTTTCCAAACTAAACATGTCCTTGTATTTACAGCAAGCTGCATGCATTGGATTTTTGGAAAATACGTTAGCTATTATACACTTGAACAAATGGGAGGACTGAAAAAAGTGTATTCAACCTACTCTCTTGGACTTTTATTGATGTATATATATAGGGTACAAAGAAGGTACTTGCTTAAAACCCTAACCCTAAAAGCTGGATACACACAAGAAAAATAATAAAAATTACATTTCAACACATACCAAGTACATTAGGTGCATTATAACATAAGAAATAAGATAAGCATTATTAGCCTGTCATTTGTCTCTAGTAAATTGCTTTATTAGCCCAACATTTGATGTTCAGTTGAGTGCTTGTTTCACTAAAATATTCCCTCCTAAAATATCAAGTATAACAGTTGATACCAATGTCACATTAGTTGATAAATAAGAAAGTAATCCATACAGCAAGAAGTAAATAATAACCTTCAATAGCTGTAGAACAAACTCAATAGCCTCTCTTGGGCTTTTCTTGTCAGCGGCTCTAACCATGGCAACAGCATGTGGAATAGCCTACAACAGCAATTTATTAAACCAAAAATGACTTGCCAAGTTTTAAAAGCAAATCAATAAACAATTATTTGTTATCTAGCCACAAGAAGAATATGCATACTAGTTCAGAATTAGTATCACAAAAGGTAACAGACAAAAACATATCATAAACAAGACATTCAATATTCAATTGTAAAACACAACAAACCATTGTAAAAGAAAAGAATGTAAATGATCACAGATAAGGGTCGAGTTCATGGATAACATTATAATTTGAAAAGGGGGTATTTCATGGATGACATCAAGGTTGTCAAACTCGAGAGTTTACGTAAACTCGTGAGAGCCCAGTAAACTCGAATCGTAAACTCGTAAGAGTTTACTTCACAAAGAAAAAACAATTGATATAAATAATATCCTAATTCAAACAAGTCCATAAAATTATATAGCTTAAAAGTATTTGAAATAAATATGTTC
>Ga0214543_1001712_pt1 | contig 42889 bp, 16 predicted proteins | sample CNSS2metaG_FD_160094 | JGI IMG/M metagenome (GOLD analysis project Ga0214543, IMG submission 160094) | Root nodule microbial communities from cowpea collected in UCLA plant growth center, Los Angeles, California, USA - CNSS2 | ecosystem: Host-associated > Plants > Roots > Nodule | place: USA...
ATACAAAAAATTTCTAAAATCATAGTTAGGGTTCATACTAATTTAGGAAAACTTAATTTGGGAGAAATATCGTAATGGAAGAATCATAAATCTAACATACATAAATCATACTAAGATACTTATTCATGAGATCGTGTGAGTATGCATTACTTGTTCTCTATGTTCTCCAATTTCTTTTTCCTAATTTGTCTTTCTTTTATTTCACACTTTTTTGATGGCTTGTTGTGAAAAAACCTTATAACGAGATATAAAAGCTTAATCTCTTTAATCCAGTTATTAATCCATCAAATTAATTTTATTTTACTTTTTAAACACTAAAAATATATATAATATTAATATATATATATATATATATATATAAAATTTAATAAAATAAATATAATAATATAAATTATATATATATATATATATATATAATAAAATTAAAAGTTTGGGGGAGCCATGGCTCCCCTTAGTCCCATAGAAGGTCCGCCGGTGTTGCCACCCCTAGTTGGGCCAAATTAACACCACTAGCCAAATTCTATCGTCTCGATCTTAAGCACACAAGTTTTAGAAAATTCAATTTAAATTTCTTTTTATAAAAAATGAATTTTGGATTTTGAACTTTATCCAAATGTTTAGATTAGATTTAAATCTTGATCCAAATATTTTGATCTGGATTTAAAAAAAATCCAAACTAGTTTTGCTGAAAAAATGATTTGGATCGAAAATCTGATCCAATTATTTGGGTCTAAAAATAGACATGGAATAGATCATTAAAAATTCAATCCATAACCACCCTTATGTTTAACCCAAGTTTGATACGACCCTAGAAAATATCAAGATTTTGCTTATAAAATATGGTATAACATGAATTCAGATTTTTTGTAAATTGACGTTGATACTTTAAAAAAAATTAATATATTTTAAAACAACAAAATTAGTACTTGAAGACACAATAAAATAACAATACAGAAAAATTCAACAAAAAATTCAAATTCGTAAAGCATTGTTTCAAACGTTCTAATTTCTCATGTTACCTTGTCAAATCTTTCAATAAATGTTTTCGATGATTTCCTCTTTTCTTGCCTAATGTTGACCATGATGATGATAGAAGTCAAATGATGTGGTTAACTTATTACAAATCGCACGTCGAACAAACATATCAAACTAATTTATGAAGTGAGTGAGTAATCCTGTGAACCAACTCAAAATTGTTGTCCCCTTAAGGAGATTGGGAACACTTGAAAAAAAAAATGACATCGTGTACACACTGAAATGAGTAACAAAGGCATTTATATGTTCATCATGTGTTTTCATACATATCCATTGGAGTTTCTTCCAACTTATTGTACAAAAGTCTTTATAATCCTATTAATGAAGGAACATTAACCAGTTTTTTACCATTGCCAGTGACGTGTTTTTCCTTGTCCCCTTGATATACTATGATTGACGTTTAGGATGCATCCTAATATTCTTCTTACTTTTTGTGTGTTTAAGTGTTTCTTTATACTTCTTCTTTACTTTAAGGTAGTTAGTAGAGCTCTTTCCAAAACTTTTGTCTCACTTTAATTATTATCTTGAACTTACAGTAATTATCATTGCTAGTTATATGTTTCTTGTAGATAAATAGTTTTGAAAAATCTTAATCATACCATTAACGCTAAGGTGCTTGCAAATTTCAAGTGACCTTCAATAAGACTCATTTTTTTTTTTTTGTTAGATTAAGATTCTTTATGTGGAGCTGAAAGGTCTCCTTTTATTAGATTAAATTGAGAAGAAAACATTTACGAGAATACTTTATTAAGTTAAATAAAATATTAAGGAAGTATATATATATATATAATCAATAAATAATAAATAATTTATATATTGTAATTTTCACCTATTTATTATATTGTAATTAATTTTTACTATATGAGCCTTAATTCAATGTTTAATATGTTCTTAACACTTCATTAATTTATGAATAAAAATTACTTTGTAAGCCCCCATTTTCTTTCAGCTTGTGAGTTTTAGACCTAGCCTTTTCGTAGGCCCAAGGCCAGCCTTGTAGGGAACCCCTGCACTCTACCAGCTCATTCACTCTCACTTGTCCCTTTTTACAGAAACTGTTCCTCCTCACTCACCTTTGAACTCCAGTTAAGGCTCTGCTAGGGCATAAGTTCCCTCTAATTCCAGCTAGCTATTCTGCGTAATACTCTCAGGTAAGCTGAGCCTTGAACTCACCCTTCCTCTTTTCCAGTTAAAACACTCTGGTTTTGTTGTAGGTTTCCCCTAATACCAATTCTCAACTTCATGGGTGTTCGTTTTCAGTTTTGTAGGTTGCTCCAGAACTTGTTTGGTCTTGCTTGGGTTACCATTCTTTGTGTTAGTACCCCTAAAAGGTAATGGAAGCTAGAAATTTGGTGTTTTTAAATCATTTTTGCTTATTTCTGGACTGTCTTTGGGTTTGTGATGCTTGAATGATGCTGTTGGTTGTATATGAATGTTTGGTGCATGTGTATGTTGGTTGAGCGAGAGGTTGCATGTGCTAACAGGTGAGAAACCTACTAATCTCGCCCAAGCGAGGGAAGCAGGGACTCACCCCTGGATTCCAGCTCGAGTTGTCGCCTAGGCGACTGATTTTAATTTTGAGCGAGACGTTGTCGCTTGAGCAAGAACCCGCTGGAACCTTGCAGTGGCCACTGTCGCGCTCTCGCCTAGGCGAGGAGGGGTCGCCTGAGCAAAAGGAACCCTTTCGCCTGGGCGAGGACCTTTAGCTTGGGCGAGATGTTGTGACAAGGACTGCTGTGTTGGCTGATGTGACTCTATATTCTTTGCTCATAGTATGTGGTTGTGCTTGGTGTGTATGCCTGAATGGGTTTGGAATGAAAGTGTTGTTGGGTAATAAGTTATGATTTTGTTGGATTGAATGCTAGTATGCATGTGATAAGTATGAAATGAGAAACATGATATATTTGTTGGTGAAATTTCATGAGATTTGGGTGATTGTAAGGCATGTGGAATGTGCTGGGAGGGAGTTTAATGGGAAACTCTTGGTGACATATATATATGCCTAGTGTATACCTTGATATAGGAGATGTCTAGATAAAGGAGGGTATCTTGAACTCTAATAATTGTTCACGTTCACGTAGAGCAGAATGGTTAATGTGGTGAGAGTGGCAGGAGGTCATAGTCTTGGGACAGTTTGGACCTAAGACAATAGAGGATTAACCTTATGTGTGGTTGGGTGAATACCCCTTGCGTCTAGACTCTGCAGAGTCTAGAAACTGGCACAGGCGCATACTTCCTTTAGAATCCTATATCAAGTGTATGATCCGGATATCGAGTCGTAGTAACTTGCATTTGTCTGATCTCTTATGATTGAAATATTTTTGAGTTGATTGTTGATAATCTGCCTGGTCTTGTACATGTTGTATAATATGTTAAATGTTATTTTCACTAGCTTACCCTTCGTTCTCTGTGTTCTTGTTTGGCTATCTCTTTTGCGATGATCACCTCTTGGTGGGAGCAGATGGGAAGCACGTTGAAGGTGGACCTGATGGTAACAATGGTGCGGCGTAGAGGGTCCTGTCACCTTTGGCTCTCAACAGAGCATTTTTTTGCATCAGTGCTTTTTGTTTTCCTAGCTCTATAGGTCACTCTTTTGTGTACTGTTGAACCCCCTGTAGTGCAGGTTTTGCTAGAGGCATGTGTGATGGACATGCCTCCTTTCCTTTAAGAACTTCTTGGATGACTGTAATGGTAGTTCCTTATGTGTGTTGTTTCATCTGATAACGCTTCTGTTCCACATTATGCGATGTTTTGTTTAATAGAATTGCTCTAATTTAAATGGATGTCACATTCTTGACTATTCTAATTCCATATTTAACCAAGGCAAACTAGTATGGGTTATGTATCTACATCAAATGGTAATAAACAATTAGGTTTAATTATGCCTTTGGTCCCCATTTTGGACTCCAAATCTCAAATTGGTACCTATATTTTTTAAAATCTCAAAATGGTCCCCTTTTAACTTTAAAAGTCTCACTTTTGCCCTTTCTGTCAAGTCTGGACAAACGGCGTTAGGTGAACAGTGACTTGGCAAGGTTGACCATTTGCTGAACAGTGAGTTGGCAGTAAAACGTTGACGTGGAATGGGCAGCTGTAATTAAATTAGTTTAGGATAAGAAAAAATGTTAAATTAAATTAGGGTTTAGGGTTTTTATAATTTATGGTGGAGAATTATTTTTCAAAAAAATCAGAATTGCAAAATTAGGTTTAGGGTTTTTAAAAAAGAAAGCTGGGGTGAAATTGGGAAAACTGTGGTGGAACAGAGGAACAGAAGTTCTATCATCCCACACAAGCATCAAAACCCTAACACCATCACGTGCTTTTTTCTTCAGAAGCTCACCGAGTGTTGCATCTCCTCCAGGTTTTGGTCTCCTAGAATCTCTCACCAACGTGATCTCAGCGTACACAGACCACCCCGTAATGTATATCAAGTGTTGTGCGTTGTTGATTGCATCAAAAATATCTTCCCAACATCTACGAGGTTGGTAAGTGCGGCCTCCAGAAAGTGGTATTCTCGGAACAAAGTTGTCTGGAACATGAGCATCTTGGTACAAGGAAACCCTACATTCTTGTCTTTGTGAGAAGTAAGTGTACGGAACTCCGGGGAATTTAGGACTTCTGATTCCTTGGCCCCAGTTGAGGTCTTTTGAAACATCGAAGTACTGGAGCTTCACATGGATCTTGGAATGTGAATGTATTGGTTTTTTGTGTTCGTCCCCGATTTCACCCCAACTTTCTTTTTTAAAAACCCTAAACCTAATTTCGCAATTCTGATTTTTTTGAAAAATAATTCTCCCACCATAAATTATAAAAATCCTAAACCCTAATTTAATTTAACATTTTTTCTTATCCTAAACTAATTTAATTACAGCTGCCCATTCCACGTCAACGTTTTACTGCCAACTCACTGTTCAGCAAATGGTCAACCTTGCCAAGTCACTGTTCACCTAACGCCGTTTGTCCAGACTTGACGGAAAGGGCAAAAGTGAGACTTTTAAAGTTAAAAGGGGACCATTTTGAGATTTCCAAAAATACAGGTACCAATTTGAGATTTGGAATCCAAAATGGGGACCAAAGGCATAATTAAACCAAACAATTATAAATGTTAAATTAAGATTAAAACTAATAAAATGTGGAAATTAAAATTTAATTAAATTAAATTACGCATTTTCTTTTCTTTTCATTCGTCTTTCTTTCTTCTCTCATAATCTCACACATTCTCAAAATAAATAAGATCACAATATTAATAATTATGTTTTTTATCCATTTTACTAATTCTTCTACATCAATGTACTAACTTTTTTATGTATTTGATATGAAAGAAAAAAAAATTATTTTTTTACATTAAATTTTTGATAATATATATATTTTTTTAAATTATTTGATATCTTATTTTAAAAAAAATGAGATGTATATCAAAATTTCATATTTATCAAACATCAATAGCAAAAGTACTTACTTTAAAATTAAATATGAATACAGTCAACTTTTCAACAACCAGTTATTTTTCCTAGACCAATTTATTAATAATGTTTTCACAAATTAAAAATAATTTATATGTAAAATTAAAAATAAATGTTTATAATTTATTTGGACGATAAGAGAATTAAAATAAATTCACGCGAAGTTAAAATAATTACATGGGAAACATTTAACAAATTAAGTTATATATGATCTAATTTATTTCATAGTTGTATGAAATAACTGGTAAAAACATACTGTAAGAGGAATTAAAATTTATTGCATCTGTACACTGTCTTTAACTCAGAAATTGACCAGTCTAAAAAACGAGACCACATAAACAAGAAAGGAAGAAGCAATGGCAAGTGTTCTTCACATGTACTCCATAACTCTCACCTTCATTCAATGGCCGCTAAATTCGTAACTATTAAACTGTATCTAAATACCACCTTAACCATTCTCAGAAATCAACTCTCCTCGACCAACTACCACAGATTCAACAACACTATGTTCACACAACATTAATATACGCTAAAAAAAAAAAAAACTGAAAATCTGTGTTCAATTCTCATAATACTTGAAATTTCATCAGATCAATGATAATCACACTGCAAAATGGAGTTAATATACTCGGATAGAAAAACGGGTACAGATATGGATACAAAGATATAGTTAGATTGAATAAATATAGGATACAGAACACAACGTGTATATACATATTAAGTTTGAAATTGTTAACTAACACATTATCAACTAACACAAAAATAAATCTAATCTATTTATCTAATATTCAATATGTAAAAAATAATAATAATATAAAATTTATTCCTTATTTTAATCATAAAAATTATGTTAAAAATAAAAAAATATTTTTCAAATTGGACATAATATATCTTAAGAGTAATCGTACGAAATGTAGGTAGATGTCCGATACTAATCTAACACTAAATACACCATTTATGAAAAGTGTCAGGCGATCATAGTTTCCAAGATGGAAAAGATATAAATCATTGCATTTCCCAGTGTCGTTTTGCCCAAGGAACAAACAATTAACTCACCGTCATTTTACTCACCAAACTCAGTACAACCTGTGACTATAAAACGCAGCCATAGCTTTCAACTTCAACACAATCTCAATTGAAATCTCATCACACAATGGCTTCCAAAGTTTCCTCTCTCTTTGCGTTTGTTCTCATCACCACCATCCTTCTTGCCACTACATGGCAAGCAGTTGCAAGACGCCACACTAAACTAAAGTACTCATACAAAGGGGACAAGAAACAACCTCAGTTTTTCTTCCCTTCTGATGGTTATAGTCCTGGCTTTGGGAGATTAGGGTTTCCTCCTTTCTTTGGGTTTACACCTCAAAATCCAAACATCGGTGGTGGTGGTGGTGAAGTAGAGCCAGCACCAGTTTCAGGTGGTGGATATGTTCCAGGTGGAGATGACACCTTTGTCCCAAACCCAGGTTTTGAGGTTCCAAACCCTAGAAATGGTGGTGGAGTTCCAGTTCCAGTTCCAGTGAATCCATGAGTGAGCTAGCTACCATGCTCTATGCATGATGGCACTAGTTAGGTGTAGTTTCCATGCATGTTATATTATGGTTTTGCAAAATTGAAGTACTAGCTAGTGTACTGTTTTTTGTGTTGGTGAATAAGTTTTGTGTCTAGCTACTATGTGTGATATGCAGAGTCTTTCTGCTACATCAAATGAATTAATCATATGAGTAATGCTGGTTGAATTGTTAGTCATAACTCGTTTATTTCAATTATCATAGATAGATAGATAAATAGATATATAGAATCACAATTATGAGAGGAAGGAAAAAGGGTAAAATAGTAAGATTGTTAGAGTGAATAAATCAAAGAATAAGAGAAAGAAAGCTTATAAGTAAGTTTCTTTAGATTTAAAGAAAAAAAAATAGAAAGTGAATAGTGAAAAGTAACAAATTTGTATTAGATATAATTGATGTATAAAAATAATTAAAATTATCTTAAATATATTTGAGTTGTTAGATTTATTTGATGTTTCGTATGTATCTTAGGATTGTATTTGAGTTGTTTATATTGTTTGATACATTTTTTATTTAATGTTAAGTCAAATACTATTATGAAACGCGTTTGAAATGTTAAATAAATTTAATAAAATTTGATTAAAAAGACTAAATCTACGTATTTCAAAAGATGAAAGACTAAATTGGTCCAAAATTTCGAAATGAACTAATTCCAAAATTCACTGAAAATTAAAAGAACAAAAACATATTTAACCCTATTTTAACATTATCTAACATATTATTTACCTATGATTAGATACTAATTTACGAAGACGGATATATAAAATCTTAAAAAGCATAAAAGAAAAAAAAATATTTAGATAGAAAAGTGTAATTTTGAGGAATTTAAATACATTAAACTTAAATAATTTTATTTTTAAATATTTGGTTTATATAGAATATTTGAATTATTACAATATAAGAACACTAAATACAAAAATGATTTTTTTCAAATTCACTAATGAAAAACAATCACTGTATTGATAAATAATAAATGTTAACTGAAAAATGATATTTGTCTGCATTTATAGATAGAAATTTTAACATTGTAGATTAAAGAAAGTAGTTTATATCAACGGCAACTGTACATTGTGGATTAAAGAAAATAATTTATATCAACGACGACTCTGATTCAATAAAAATCCTAGCATCGTTTGAAAAAGTATTCCCAATTTTAATAAAATATCATCATTAACATTGAGTGTTTGATATTGACGAAAAAACAAATTATTTCAGAAAAATATTTCATCCAAAGTCGAGGCTACTGTGACTTCAATGAATTTACCTACCTTCTTTTCATGGAATTAAAACATGATAATAACATGGAAAATATTCTTCTCTTATGGATTTTTTATGCTTGGAAGTAATTTTTATTCCTATAACAAATGTGGAAAAATACATGATCTCATTCACAGAAATATGTTAAACATAGTTCAAAAATATACTAAATTAAGATATTACTGTTACTCAGTCAATGCAAGAATAAGGTCATAAACAGCATAATTATTATGGATTCATGTGAGATGAACATGAGACAAATTGAGTTGCATTTAGAAGAAGAAAAAAACAGTAACACCTTAAAATCACCAGTTAAAAAAATCCTGATAATAATTCTGAGTTCCCTTCACAGTGTTTTTATTAGTTATACTAACTACACAAATTCCACGATATCATAATGTTTAATTAAAGACCAAAACTAGTTATTCTTTTTACAGGGATAAAAATCATACAATCTGCTCTTCTCAAAAATACTTTTCCCAGTTTTCTTTGCATATACCTAAACTACTTTTACCCATTTTCTAATCTTAGTTGTCATCATCTCAACATCAATATCTCCTTCAATACAAAGTATGCTGTATCGCATAATTTCTTGTATCATCACAAATTCATCTTAGCTTGTACATTTTATTTTGCCAGTTTCAACTTTTTCTCTTTTCCTTTTAAAGTCCAACATTCATTACATCAAAAAAGAATACAATAAAACTTCTCTTTGAACATGGTAGATACTTCACAAATTACACATAACTCTCCATTGTTTTATATCCTATGTGTCACATTTTCATTAACTTCATCTCATTTAAATGTATTCCTAGCTAATCCCAAACCTCAAACAAAGAAATGAATTGTGTTAAGCTTTGCACAGCCAAGATAAAACTCTTCCATATACCTAACATCAATCTTTCTAACCACCTATATCATGTTAAATTCTTCCTAATGTTTGATCTCCCAATTCAGCAAATGAAACTCAGACCAAAGAAAAATCCTCGTCTGTTAAACGCTTGAAAATGGCAAGATTCCTCATTTTTCTCACCAGCAAAAATATGTTTTTAAAATATTTCGATTTATAATCGACATAACAAAGGATAAAAATGCCTCACATAAATGCAAAGTTGGTGTGTCATCAATTTGCAAGCGACCACCCCAAATCACTGATGAGTGTGTCGCATGCAAAATAGAAGTTTGGGGTCTTCACTCTGCTGCTCTACCCCATCCAACTCCACCAACCACAAACAGAAAGTAGATAATAAAAACACATAGTCACGTATTCTATATCCCCAGGTCCCCCTCTGAGAAAAGGTAATAAATAGTTGGTAAAGAAAAGGGAAATTACTCTGCCATCACTATCAGCTTTTAATCTCTGCAATGTACTTTGATATTCATCTTAGTGTTGTCATCCTTCTTACCAAAGTCAAGGAAAAAGGAAGTGAAAGTGGAAATCATACGTGAAAAGATAAATGTAATAAACAAGAAACAAATGACAGACAATAGCTAGGGAAAATGAACAATGTAAAATTTTGAGAGCAAAACTGGAGAAACATGTAAAATTCAAGTATTACAACATAGGATCTGAGAAAAAAAATTGTACTTGCTAGTTGACCCTGCCTTCAAGCTTGTACCTAGGTTTGTAATGGAATCATAACTATGTCACGCGAATATCCTGCCAAAAGAAGTGCAGGTGAAGATAGAGTGCAGTAGTAAAAGAGTGAGAAGTGTTAAATATGACATAGAGGAGAAATTAATACAAGTCGTCATTTATGTTCAAGATAACGCCATAAGGAATGACTCATGAAAACTCTTTCAGACTAAAGTCTAAAAAGTTATCAACATTCCTATTCTCTTTATTTTTATATATTTCTATCATATCATATCATATCAGTTATCGTAATTATTCTTTTTATCTCTATCACTTCTGATAAACTTGGAAGCTCAACAAATCATTTTTACAACACGAGTTTGTGTTGGAAGTACAAGTATGTTTATGCATACCTACATACAAACTCTTACACCAAAATTGAGTAAGAATGTTAGAAAAAATAACGAATTACATTCAAATCCCTTTTTTTTTTCTTAAGACTGAATTTGTAACACAAGAATCCCAGTTGGAAAATCAGTGTAAATGGTAAAATATCGTATGCAATCACAAGAAACTAAGAGAATGTCACTATAATTAGCTTTAAAAGAAATCGGCAAGAAAACTAAAATTATATATAGAAAGAAAACTTTAAGAGAAAATTTATGACTTTGCCCAAAATTCTCGCCTTTTACTTTTGATATCTAATAATAGGCAATAGTTTCATCTTTCCAAACAAAACAAGGACATTCAATACATGTACTTCTAAAACACTCTTCTCTGTCTCTTTAATACTTGTTTAAAAAAAAAAAAAAGATAATTGGGTTGAAGAAGCATCTCATCAGCAAAGAGCGCATGGAAATAAAAATCAAATCTTTATGAGCATGATTGGAGAATAAACGAAGGGGGTGTGCATGAAAAGGTACGTACCTAGCTCGGAACGCACGGTGGATTGGGAATCGAATCAAATGCCGAGAATCTTGAAAAAGATGAAGCAGAGGAATCCAAGGAAGATCAAAATGAAAAGGTAATCAACAAAGATGAAGAATCTGGTTGAGCCGTGATTCCTCTTGGTCCTTGATTTGGCCACGGACTCGTTCAGTTCTTCGATCTTGGCCATTGCAGAACAGAGTATGGTGAATTCCGATTCTCACCTATGCGAGTCGCGGCTACTGCTGAAGGACCCAAAAGCTACGCCTAAGGGTGCCACCAATAATCCAAAATTACCCAACACGCCTCAATTGTCCTTTGTTTTCGGTTTCATTCTCTTTATGTTTTTGTCTGGATTATGAATAAAATTGAGATTGAGAAAATGGAAAGAAAAAGCAAAAAAAAGAAACACACACAATAAATAAAATGAAAATGATATATTTTTTATTTAAAAGATAAATAAAAAACAATTTTGTTCAAACTTACAAATCCTATATTTTTTCACATATTTTAGGATATTCTTGTAATAATATATACTAATTTTACCTTAAGAAGTAATTAATACTATGCTAACCGGTGTGAACAATAAAAGATATATAAACAATATATTAAAGTTGCTTAGGTTATAATAAATATGTTTTACTTATTTTCATTTGGTTTTCTCATTTTAGTGTTAATATTATTTTTTAAAATTAAATTTTAATTTTCGTCGATCTTATTCAATTTTATCTTTCTTTTACTAATTTTTTTAAATAATTAATATTAATGAACATTAACTTCGTGTCATTTTATGAATGTTTTATTTTATTTTTTATTTTATTTATTTATTTTTGGAATAAATATGCATGTCAACTCAGAAACATATCACATCTCATAGTTAATATTTTATATTTAATTAGTCTCATTTTTGTTATTTTTGTTCAATTTAGTCTTAATTTTGTTTAATATTAAACAATTTTGTCCCTCTCAAAATTTATATCAAATTTAATTTTTATATAAAATTTATAAGGATATTTTTATTAAATATTTTTATTTAAAATCACAACTAGTTTAAAATTAAAACATAAATTGTAAGGATGACAATTAACACCATAGATATAAAATTATAAAATTTTAAAATTAGTCATTATCCTTAATACTTTATATTTTGGTTCTCATTTTAAATTAATTGTAATCCTAAACCAAACTATTTAATAAAAATGTGAATTTTAATAAAAATGTCATTATAACATTTATATAAAAATAAATTGTGTCTCAATTTGAAGAGGGACAAAATTGTTCCGTTTAAAAATAAATTGGACTAAATTGAACATGAACAAAAATAACGAATATAGAACCAATTTAAATATAAAACATTGACTCTGACACGGGAGACGTTGCTAGATTGACAGGTGAACTTGTTTTTAAAATAAAAATTAAAAAATTAGAAAGAAACCATGAAGTGGCATGTAGATGTCATTATTCATTACTGTTAATTATTTAAATGGTATTAACAAAAAAATAACAAAATTGAACAAAATTGACGAAAATTGACGTCTGAATAAAAAAAATAACATTAAAAATAAAATGACAAAACTAAACAAAAATAAAAATAAAATTAGTATTTTAACCCCTTGTTTAATTCTAAAATTTTGAAGAGCCAAATTTACAAATAAAATTTGGCTAAGTGCTAACTTTTAAAAGGAATGATCTAGATATGTACCGAATTCAATTAAAATATTTAATATGTAATAATTTCACATGATGTGACATTATTTTTTTAATTGGAAATCGATGTACCACATAATTTCTTCTAACTACTAGTCATGTCAAAACAACATTATCGAACGAACCAAGAAGTTTCTTATGCAGATAGCATTCTTCATGCATACTGGTATCCTCACCGTCCTGAAGTCCTATTGTAACCTCCTCCCCTATACCGAAAACATCAACTTTGTGAAATGTTATGTCGAGGTCATCAATGGCGAGGCCTATAACGAAGTCACCGTTCAGTATAGAGTCATTGTCGCCATGAAACCACGTGGTGCAAAGACTCTAACAGTCGTCGTGGCGCTCATCACCTAAGCAGAGTGAGCGTAATGATATTTCGTCTGTGACCACAACACAAACTTCTAAAATTAATCGTGATCTCTTTTCCATCGAGAAAGCAGTGTTTCCGAGCTCGAGAAGTGAATTTACGTCATCCTCGAACACATGATCATATGACCTTCTCATACTCTGATTCACCAATAACGAAGAGACTCTTTGATCTTATCGTTTGGTGAAATTATTACACGTAACATGATTTAATTATTACACACAACAAAGCCTCTTATATTAAAAGATACAAAGTAACATTTTATAAAGATTAAAATTATATATATATATATATATATATATATATAAAAGTATAAATAAATAAAATGAGTTCAATCTTTTTTTTTATCTATTTAGAAAAAATTATTTGTATTTTCATTTTCTTAGGAAGTAGAAGTAGTATTTAGTTAGCTAAAACAAGTTACATCATCTTATAATATACTCACAATAATTTTTTATTTATATTTATGTCGAAAGACGCAACCATTATTAAGGGGAGACAGATGAACTACTTGTGAAACAGAAATTCTATATTAATATCTGTACGATAAATATGATTGTCACACTTATATTTCATGCTACTAGTAAAGAACACTTTTCTAATCTAAATCCTCCATTAGTCTTCTTTTAAATGATAAATATAGAATGCATTTAATAATCCCAAGATATTATATCCATTTTTTCTTATAAAATACAGGAGCAAATGAAATTCCAAAGAATTATGGATGTATGACACACTTTAAGAATTATTCCAACACAATACATGAGACGAATTTGTTTTATACAGAATTATGGATGTATGATACACTTCAAGGAAAGGAACATAGCTTGTGTTCTGAATGCATTATTATATATACAATCATCTATGCAATTATACTGATAACTGCAACCTAAAAAACTCTGATCATAGCTAGAAGCAAGCACCAGGAGCTGTGTAAGTGTATATCCTGTATGAGCAGCAGATCACAACCTCAGGTCCCTAAGGTCGCTCAATTGGACCTTCAACTGATACAATCTTTGAATATTTTGAAGTTCATTTTGTAATTGCCATGAAACCTAAATAGTCTCTTCCCCCACTTTTCAATTCATTTACTCCTGGTGGTACACAACAAAAAATACCAATAGAAACAGAGAAAAATGTTATTAGCTTAATATGTGAAGTAAAACATTGATGAATGATCTTTTTATTAGAACATTAGACTAAGACAAGGTATACAGTATATGGTTTGTTTTCTTATATCAATTTGAAAGAACGATTTACCATATCTTGCTCAGCAAAATAGAATCATACGCATGTAAAAATATGTCCCAGGGTCACGAGCCTTAACCCTGAAACAGACTGGTGAAAGAACACAGTCTTCTTACCTTAGAATTTTGGTTTGAAGTGGATGATGTTGCTTCTGATGCTGAGTCAGATATTCGGGCTTCTGATTTCTCATTTGAATAGCTATAAACAAAACAAGATTGTGTATGGATGAGAATCCTGTTGGCAATGTAATGACTTTATGTAACATGTTTTTAATGCCATTTCGCAGCGTGCATCCATGTATAAGATGTCACTATCAACCTTCGATGCTTAAATGAGAAAGTCACATGGTATGTGATACTCAAGCATTCAAAAGGACACTAAAATGCTGGTGATGACAAAAGTAGTCATGCGTTATAATTCAATACGATATGACAAAAAATCTTAGAAAACCTACGTTGAAAGGATTGTGACCCAGACGAGCTCTACACAGTCCACCCAAAGAAGCCTTTGTTCCACAGGAATCAGACCATAAGTAATCAGATGCGCAAAAGGCCAAAGTTTCCACCCTGCCTGGAAAGCATATTAGAGATGTTAGCTGTCCAAAGAGGAGAATTTTTTCTAATTAAAGAATCACACAGGGGTAAGAATACACATTTCATTCATTATACTCATATATTATTAACTAGGGGGTTTAGGACTGAGCAAATTTCACAGCCTTTTTATTCAGCACCAGTTTCAACATAGCTACAGTACTACTAAGCTCATGAAGAGCAGGTACGAGGCACAAGCAAAACACAATGCTGTGACACTTGAAACAATATGGCATAAGGCAGATTTCAGGATAAGCTACCTCGAACAGTTCAAATAATTCATAGTTTAAAAGCAAGGTACAAAGATACACAAGCTTTTAATGAGAACGGATGGAACCAAAATACCTGAAAATTTGAATTCTAGGTTCACTCAAATTGTTACTACTACCTACTATATGCCCAACACTAGCAGTTTAATGCTCTACCAACTTCAGCCTAAGAGTATGACATAGTCCAAGTAATAAGCTCAGTTTTGAGCTTGACAACATCTCCACAACTTCACAATGAGGCAGGTAATTACATTGAAAATTAAAATCTGAAAACGGCATAAAGAAACAAACCAAACAGCTACTCACAGTAAGCAGGGGGAAAAATGTTGACTTCAGTTCACCATATATGTTACTCAAAGATTCAAACCGCAATAAGCCCAAAACCACAAAGTAGATGCTGTTCCAAACTGCAGACCACACAGTTTGGTCGAAAGCAACTTTAGCAGGGACAACCCACCATTCTTGGAAAGGAAAAAGAGCCTGTGAAATCATGCAAGCAATGTCAGTCATTCATAGAATATCACCGAATAGTTCCAATTCAGGAAGTCCAAATAATCACCTCACAAAGTTGATAGTAATAATGAGAAAGAGATCCATGGAGAGTAAACCCAACAAGACCTGATCTGAATAACCGTGCCCGATCAAACTCAAAAAGAGGCTTTCCTTCATAGCACTGTATATTTTGGTTAGAAATAGCTGAAGCGTCAGAAATTGTATGCTCAAAATTAGCATTTCACATTTTGCCAGTCAAAAACAAACCTGAGCAATCCAGTCTCCAATTGAGTAGACAATCCCACTAATTGCCATTTTAGCTAAAACCGGATTTGCTTTCAGAGCTTGCTCATAGGCAATCCAATTGTGCTCAGGTATATACCTTAGAATCTCATAAAGGGTCCAACCCTGAATAATAAAACACAATTTAGATGTTAACTTCTTCTGTGTCACACAGAAAATACACTTCAGTTCTCTTTCCTAATCACTCTAGTACTAAACATGTTCCTCTTGTCTCTTTACCAAAGATCCTACATTGACTATAAATATAGGCAATACAGCTAAAACAATATAAATATAAATTAGTAGGAGGAAACCCTAATCTCCTGGACAAGCTTTTGGAGTTGAATTAGGCTCTACAACAAATTCTAATATAGTACTAAAGTTTATCGTAATGGTTGTTTGTTGATACTTGTTAAGCCTATCAGGCTACATGTTACTAGACATTTTTCAGAGCAGTGGAAGATGTCCAACAAAACAAACTTCAGATGCGAAATGTCCGGCCCTCATCATATTATTGGAATTGGGTTAAACCCAATTTTACATTCTATGAACTATTAATATTATTGATCAACTTGAGTAACCAACAAGAACACGACTGTATAACTTGGAACAATGTTTCAGCTACACAGATTCATTGCCATGTTATTGAATCAATAGGACAGGATCATCTTTCAGGTCAATGGGTATGTGAAAAACAACAATTGGGTAACAATAATGATAATAACAATAAAAAGTAAGCAAATTTAATATTGAAACTGACATGCCAGTAGTCATGGTCAATGGTGAGCAACTTGGTGACAGCAAAAGTGCCAACCCCCAAAACGATGAAGGCATTAACGGTACTACTGCTTGTGAGGCGAGGATCAATCTCTGCCTCTGTTATGGATTCAGAAGGTTGAATACCCTCAACTTCATGGGAACGGGCTCCTCTGTCTTCAGACACCGGAACTATTTCACGGTCCTCAGCTACAGAGGTGATGATACGACTTCGTTTTGGGGTTCGGGAAGAGAGGGGAACGAAATGGGGTTTCGACAAGGTTGGTGTGAGTATGGGAAAGACGGTGCAAAGAGAAGTAACAGTAGCCATGGAAATGGGTCCGAGGATTGTGTTTGTGTCGTGTGAATATGTTAAGTGTTTGGGGCATCACCTCTTTTCTGCTACAACAACCCACCATGTGAACGCAAGTATTCATCTCTCGAATGTGCCAACTTAACTCTTTCTTGTTGATAGGTTGAAAATATACTCTTAAATTAAATAATTAAGAAATATTTAGTACAATTTTTAATATTACAAAATTTTAATTATATGATAATTTATTATTGAATTACTTTAAAAAAATTATGAATTAAAAAGTTGTTACAAATCATTAGGGTGTTCAAAAATAATGCTGTGGCATGTCATAACTTTTTTAATAGATAAAATTTTAATATAGTTAGTTGAAGAAATTTATCAATTTCATAAACCAACTGAATAGTTCATATAAATTGATATAGAATGTGTTAATCATAGAAGTTCAAACAAAATTAGAAAAAATTAAAATTTTTATATTAAAATTATCTTTTTTATTAGATAAAAAAATAAATATGTGAACAATTGTTGACTAAAGAGATTATTCACCTTAAAATAATTAAGTTGATATTTTTTTAATAGGATAAATGTTACACGGTTTAAACATGAGGTTTTTTATTTAAAGAAAAGTAAAATTGCATTTAAAACGTGATTTTTCATTAGAATGGATGTTTATTTAAATTGGACTGTTTACTAATTTGAGTGGAGAATAAAAATATAAAGTGATTATTGTCATTGAATATCACAAGGGTTTGAAGACCAAACATGGCCTCAAAACAAATAATGCATAAAAATCAAAAGAAAACTAACATGATAGAAAGAAAAGAAAAAGTGAACACCTGGAGCATTCGTAGTATCTTGGTGTTGCTCTTCACCTCCTTAGGATCTAAAATATTTATAAACTCATGCAACTTCAAAAGTTTTCTTTTCCATATTTCTTAGATAAAGGACATAGAAAAGACATGCTAAAAAGTTATATTCCACTTTAAATCAAATAATTTAAAAAAGTGCACAGTAAACTAAATAGTAAATGTGAAGACTTTCTAATAACAAAGAGGTTGTGTAAATTAAAAAGTTTTCCGAGCCACCCAGAATCAATTTTGATACATATGAGATCATCATAATCATATCGATAAATTATTTTGTTGTTTTTTAAAATTAATTTGAAGATGATAGATTTAAATTGAGAGAAAAATCATTAATTCTAACTTTTCCATCAACAAAAATCGATTTGAGGAGTTTTGTTTTCTCTAATTTATTTTTTATCCCTCATTATTGATTGTGTAGATATTCTTCGAGATGAGATTTTCTTTGTTGCATCTGCCTTTGCTTTGAGATTTGTATTCCAATTGTAATTCTTTTTTTCTCGCACTTCTTTTCTTGATTTTGGTTTATTTAAACTTTATTAATTTAATTTGTTAAAGGTTCAAGCTAAAATTGATATTTATCATTATAAATAATATATAAATATAATTTAAAAATATATATATATATATATATATATAAATAAATATAAAAAATAAAAAAAATTAGAAAATTTTGGAGGAGTCATGATTCTCCCCTCATTACTATGTTTCGTCCTTCTGTGGAGAGATGCATTATATGTATATTACATATTTATATGAAATCAATCTTGTATGTTTCTATTTTTTTGATTTAGTAGTCACTTAAAAAAATATTTCTTGCAATAATTTTGGAACTGGAAGTGGTAATATCTTTATTAAAATTATATACAAGAATGTCCATTTTAATAATTATACACACAAAATCAATTTTAAAATTTTTCAAACAATATTAAATATGAAAATCACGTTCATATTTTAGGTTATCCAAACAAAGAAATCACGTTCATATTTTAGGTTATCCAAACAAAGAAATCACGTTCATATTTTGTGTCATCCAAACAAAAATTATGTCACTTCTAAATCATTTTCATTTAAAATCAATTTTACAAATTTATACCAATTAAAATCAATTCGGCCGACACATATCAAACATTCACAATAAATATAGTTACGTAGATTAAGTTTAATGTAAAATTGTTTAATTATATTAAAAATTTAATTTATGTTAGAAATTTAATCATAGGGTAATTTTATTTTTTTTAAGAACATGAGAGTTTGAATTTCAATATTTATAATTTTTCGATATTATTTAAATTGAATTCTTTGTATTAGTTGAAAATTTTGAATATATTGGAGTATGAAGTGTCTTATCCTTAAAATATCGTATCGTTAATATTTTTAAAAGTTCAGATTTTAAGTATTATGTTTTTTTAAATAAAACTAATAGGTACTAATAATAATTACCAATTGTGCAAAAACTCTTACATTGTTTGTCACTTAATTATATTTGGTACATAATTATTGCAAATATTTCTGAGTAATTTTTTGCCTTTATTTTAATTTTAAGTGAATGAAAAACTCAAACCCAATCTACATAGAATTCTCATCTACTCCAAATACAGAATCAAATGTGTTGTCATGAATAATCTGTTTTACCTGTTGTGCAAACATCCTTACAACATTCGCCACTTAAATGCATTGTCTTTGATATATAGGTATTGCAAATATTTTCTGAGTCTTTTTGCCTTTTATTTCAGTTTGAAGTGTATGAAAAACTCAAACACCACAGCCTCCGAAGAATTCCACATAGAGTTCTCACCCATTCCAATTACATAATCAAATGTGCTACTATGAATAATATGTTTTACTTACTTGCAAAAACTGTTACAACGTTTGTCACTTAAATACATTATGTTTGGTACATAGTTATTACAAATATAATTTCATGCATGATATCATACCACTGAAATGTAGTGTCTAAAATAAAATTTGAACAATATCAATAATTAAAGGTCAATCAACATTTGTCCATAAAGTTTGTAAATATTTTTTCATCCAAAACCCACTAAAAATGCTAATAAGTGAATGTTCCATAACAAGCTCATAAATGCTACAATTAATATCTCAATCCCATTATATATTCATCAACACGAACCATATCACAACAACCAATTCGAAATAAAAAAACAGGGAATTCCAATTAACCCTAAACACAAAAGCAAAAAAAAAAAATCAATCAAAAAAAAAAAATTTTTTTTTAAAAAAATAAATATAAAAATATTTTTTTTTTTTTTTTTTTTTTTTTTTTTTTATATAAATTTTTATATATTTTGTTTTTTTTTTTTTTTTTTTTTTAAATTATATGATATTACATACTTTTTTAATTGGTAAAAATAAATCAAGTTTTAACTATATTTGAGTACCAAAAAAGTAAGACAAATGGTAACTAATTAACACTTTTAAGAGATACTAGTAAAGAAGTTAAAAGCAATTTATTCATATAATTTTTGTAATATATATGTTCTAATTTAACTCCAATAAATTTCTTTCTTTTAATTCTTTAATTAACCTTAACAAGATAAAAAATTGTAATCGTAGAAGATGCAATGAAGCTCCCAAGTACTTCTCAAAAGCTCTTTTAGGTTTGGTGTGTTGTGTGGGGAATCACAATACATAGAAAGTGATGAAATTGTTTACTTCTAAAAAGCCAAACAGGGACAAAGATTTTTTAAGGATTATTAAAATCAACAACCATCATTTTTTTTCCTCTGATTCACTTCTGTCATCATATTTATTGTTCACAAAGTATCTGCTCAACAACTTTTGCATTATCACTGTACTTCCAATACACTTTTTTTTTTCTTATCATGTTTTTAGATTCCATTTTGTAGCCTGTTTCTACCTTTCCTTTTTGTTTTAAATCGAGTTAAGTATAATGATCTTGGAATTCAAATTCTTATGAAGTTTCAGTATATTTTCTATATCTAAATTTAAAAAATAATGGATGTAATGCTTTTAATTTAATGATGTTAATTATTTTAGACTTTTTAAATAATATTTTAGATTAATATTTGAATCCAAACATATCAAAATGATGTAAATAATTTAATTATCATCTTAAAATGCGTTCAGCTAAAAGACACATAAAGGATTCTCTCTACAAATTTATCTGTAATGGCTGTTCAAACTTTTCATGGTAGGTAAACAAGAATTCAGAATTTTCTTTTTATTTTTTCTTAAAATTTTAAAATATACTAATATTAGTATATCAACATTTTTAATATATTTTACAATATTAAAATTATTGTCTATCAATCTATTTTAAGACACACAACAATACTAATAATTTAAAATGATTTGAATAAAACTACACATTCCAATGCAGGGTACAAAAATGTCCACTTTTTTTAGTCTGTTGTTTACTCAGTGTCTTTAAAGGGCCATAACATTATTTTACAGCAGTGTGGTACTTTGAAGAAAAAAATAAAAATAAAGGACACAAACATGTGTTGGTTAAATAGAAGAATTATGAACAAAAGAACAAAAAAGTGTGTTCATTATATCTAAGAAAAAGTTATCAACAAAGGAATACAAAAGTGTGATGACGAAATATAAAAATAGTCGGTAACAATTTAAATTGGATGGGAGGGATTGACTTTAATATTGATTAAAAAATAAACAAATTATAATAGAAATGTAATTATTTTAAAAATAATTTTGTTTCCTTAATCTGAAAAAAAAAATTATAATAGAAATGTAATTATTTAATTGAAATATTTTTTTTGTCAACACTATTGATGCATTAAAAAAACCCACTTGAAGATTCGGTTTTAGCCAACAAGTGTGCTATGCTCAAATGTGAAGAAACTGCTAGAAAAAAAAAATTGAATAAAATATATGTTTATTTTATATTACACGACGATCAGTTGAATCAAATATATAGAATATAAGACATATTTGATGTTCATTCTAATCAATCCACCTTGTATCTTATAAAAAGCTTTTTCTTTAGATTGAGAAAATCGTTTTTTTAATTTGCATCGAAAGTTATCTCGATAACAAAAGAGTAATCCTTTATAATTTTTAGATAATAATTGACTATTAATATCCTTTGTAAAGTCCTTTGAGAGATTCAAAAGTTTACACCTCTGAACAATATTTTCTATTATGTGTACCATGTGTCAAATAACTATTTTTCTTTAAACACGTGTTTTCTCTTTGACAAGTTATCTACTACTGCAAAAGAATCTGGAAGATTTGAGAATGTTCTTTGTGATTCTCCTCCAAGTTCTAATGATGTCGAAGTAAAAAACCTTGACATGTGCCATCATATCTTTCATATTTGATAATGTTACAAAGGTGGTGAGATTGTTTACTGTAGCAAGACATGATAATATTTTCAATATATTTTGCAACAAACTAATGATAAAGATAAGTTTCATACGAAGATATAAAATTACTATCTTCATCAACTACTTCAATATCTTCGGTCTAATATGACCTTTTGGAAAGTTATTAAGTTGTATGTATGAAGTGTTTTTCAATTATTTCCTTATAAGAAAATATCTAATTAATTACCAATTTTAGTGACAAAAAATAATTAATTATTATAGTGATCAATTTATAAACTAAAACTTATTGGAAACTACAATAATTTCTAAAAAAATGATCTCTAAATTGATTATTATAGTGAATTCATTTCTAAATTGGTTACTAACATTTAGCTACCAAAACAATTGATCTCTAAATTTGTATCTACATTGGTCACTAATAGAGACAAATTTAGTGACTAATTTTTTTTGTAGATAAAACCTTAGTAACTAATGTTAATGACAAATTTAGATATCAATTCACTATGATCAATTTAAAAACTATTTTAGTTACCAATATTTTTAGCTTATAAATTTATATCTAAATTGGTCACTATAATGACTAATTATTTTTTATCCCTAAAATTAGTCATTAATTAAACATTTTCTTGTAGTGTTTTAAATATAAATTAAGAAATGTTTATCTAGCTTACTGATCTACAAACTATATTTTATAATTATTTCTAGGTGTAAAAATAATTTGGTTGACTAATATATTTGGGCAAATTTGATATTACTTAATTTTTGTAGTATTTTCTATTCAAAAATCGATGTATTCATTTAATTAGAGTGTGGTGTTAGGAATCCAAGTGTGAGTCTAAGTCGCACATTGACCAGAAATGAAAAAGTAGAGCACTATATAAGAATCAAGACCCATAAATTCATTGTCTTAAGGTTTTGAGTTGAGAGTGGTGTCAATGCCTTATGTGATTGAGCTCAGGTCTCATTGGTGTTGTTTCTCCTCAGTAAAACCTTCTTGGTAAAACCTGACATGTGGTTCCTTGAACGTTCTTAATTTCTCACGTGAAATAGGGTTTGCCTGTCGTAATAGAATATACACTATTTTCAATCTCAAAACACAAGAAGTTGATGATTTTTTTTCCCACTTTTATTTTTTATTTTGTTTTCACATAAGAGCTAAATTAAAGAAAGTATTCCAAAGTGCATGTGCGTGTAATTTAGTTTTCTTGTACTTTATTTCCTTTATTTTCTCAATAAAACAACTTAAGATTTTTGGTGTAAGTGTGTATGTAAGTTTTCAAGAAATTAGATTGGAAAATGGTATTAAATTATTAATCCACATTTAACTAAGAACAAAAAAAGAAAAAAAAACTATGGACTATTTCTCTGTTGGACAAGAAAAAAAAATGTGATAATAGAATTGGAAAATATTCCTTGTTTAAGACATTTTTTCATTTATTAAAGCTATGGGTAAATTAAGGGAGAATAAATGTATTTTTAAATTTTAATTTATTATTCTTTTTTTATAATTAAAATAGTTATGTATCATATGAACTCAATTTTATAAATTCAAATAATTTACTAAATGAGTGAAGCTAATATAGCTTACAATATAAAAGAAAAAATATCACTAATAACTAATTTTAGTGACCATAAGAAATTATTAATCAGTATAGTATGATAAATTTATATACTAATTTACAAAATAAAAATTTATTGATTACTAAAATAGTTATTATGAATAAAAAATTATAATATCTCTATATTGGTTTCTAAAATTTAGTTTTGTTTTGAATAATTTTTTTTATGAATTTATAATAAAATATTTAAAGTAGATACTGATAAAACCTTTTCTTTTTCTTTATGTTGTCCATAATATTATGTAATGTAATAAACTATTCAATAAAATATTTTCTTATGAAAAATGTGTTTGTTAAAACAGTATCAGTCAAACATGGTCTAATTGTTTTTCAATGATCCAAAAAAAAGTCAATTATGGTCTAATGAGAAAAATGAATAATTATTTACAAAGTTTTGTCATTGACTAATCTTAAATGCATGTGACTAAATATCATATTAATTATTGCACGAATGCATGGAATAATTAGTAACCAATGATTTTGACCATGCTTAATGAATCATGATTCAAACGAAAAAAATAACTTAAAATAAACGAAGTAATTAAGTAAGTGCTTTGTTTAATTGAGTAAGTTTTAACTTCTTAAAGGTTGTTGGAATCATAAATAAAAAAAAATGTGACCGAAAAGTAGGATATCAAAGTCAACAAACTCAACTTACAAGTTATGGGTTGAGCTAAAATTTCTACATAATAATATATTATCATTATTTTAAAATTTAAGTACTAAAAGAAATAGTCTTTCTAAACATAAAATTTAAACAACCATTTAAAAATATGAAAAAAAATATATTTGTCATCATTTTTTTTTACTTATTTGCTTACTTGATATTAATTAATAATTTTATTATTAAGTTGTCAATATCATATTATTTCAAGATAAAACTAGCTTAAAATTTATCAGTCATATCTAAATTATATAATCTTTGACAATAACAAAAAATGCATTTTACTTGTAGAGAAAGATTATTTATTTTTTCTATAATAATTTATCAGAACAAGATTGTAAAATAAAATGAGTTTAATTATAATTATTTACATTAAATTAAAATACTTTTTATATTGAAAAAATATTTAAAAATTTTAGTTTTAATTTAATTATTAATGAATTTAATAATTTGAGAGAAAAAAGAATAATCTATTAGATATATGTAATTTTTTCATAATTATAATTATCTTAAATTATATATTTATTTTTATATTAATGACAATAATAAATTATATAAATTTTGAATATTTGTCCGTGCATATAAATTTGTTTTCTCTCACTAGTTTTTCAATCAACTATTTATGTAAATTACCTATTCTATTTTTCTATTTGCAAAATATAATAGAAGGCTTATCTACAAGAATTATGAAGAACCCAATAGTATTTCGTTGACTAAGTATAAAATTAAGAATTTAATTAAAACTTTCAAAACCATAATACTATAGGGATTCGAAAGAATAACAAACAAATACTTTTTTGTTATGCAGATTATGTTTGTTAAAACACTAATTAATGGTCAAACATGGCCTACTAATGATTTCCCATATCAGTGTTATTGAACATGTTTCATGCATCATCATTCATACAAAAAAAACCTATTTTATCTCATTGTAAGAGTTTCAACCTCTACGTTGCTATTGGCAAAGAATATTATAATGTTTCATATTGCTTTTTTTTAGTAAAACGCATTAACCATTGGGAAGATCAGCTTCTTAATTTATTCTAATATATAAAATATAAAAGTTATACTTAATTAAATTGCTTATTTACTCGTTTATATCTAAAATGTAAGCACAATCATATAATAATCTTTAATGAATCCATAACATAATTTCAACAAACCAACTTTTCTAAGTAGGTTTACAATATATGATTTTAATTATGGTAAACAAATAAAATTGATTTTGGTGAGAGATTCCTATGTCTTTTTTTTAAATTACTTGGTAACTTTTTCCCTTGACACATGCAACAATGCAAGAAAACACAATTTTTCCGTTCACACATTGTCACTCACTCTCAACAAAAATGAGAATTACAATACCCTCAAACAATCATTTCAAAACATGAAACACATCATCATCAACCCTAAAAGAAACAAAAGAATGAGGGTTTTGGGGCATAATGCTTACCCAAAGCTCACACCTTATAGCAGCAACCTCGTGAAGCCCAAATGCAAGATCGTGTTGTGCGAAGAAGAAATGTGAAAGGTGCCAGCAGAACTGGAGTGAAATGACTGAAAATGAAATATAAGTGTGAAATGCAAAAAGATGGGAGGCAACAAAGTACAAGGCGAAAAATAAATTACAAGTTTAGCTTTTCTTGAATAAAATAACACTTTACCTTAGCTACACTACAAGTTTCAACTTTTCTTCAATAAAAAAATATTTTCATTTTGCATTTCCTTTTGCATCGGACAAACCCTTATACCCAATTTAATAGTTAGCGTTGGCCTAATCCACGCTGTACCGTCATTAACATGATGCACTTCTCAAATGGCAACATGTGGCTTAATAACGAAATTTTGAAAATTTAATATAATTGTGTGACTTATTATGTAGGCCATTCAAAAAAATGACATGTGATGGGTTTTTGTTTTTTCATTTGCGCTTTTCTCTTCTATTATTTTAAAATTGTAAATAATATTTTAGAGTTTATTAAATGTTTGTTAGGTCCACGCTAATTAATTTGTATCTTATTTTTCTATTTTGCTTCTTTGTTGGAAACTAATGGGAGGTTATTTGCTTCTTAGACCGTGTCCAAACTACTATATGAAATCTATTTTAAAGTTTTATTGTAATATTGATTGATTTTTTGAAACACTAGTTAAAAAATTGTTTTTAATTATGTATAATAAATGCAATCTATAAAAGTGTGGTCATATTCTTGCGATTTCTTGAAAGTATAGATTACAATTTATTCATAGAACCGTAATTTTCATCTATTAGATTATAAAATATAATTTTACATAAAACCGTAATAAATACTTTCTCAATAAAGTTAATTTCAATATTTTTAACTTAATTTGTGTACAATATTAATTTTTTAATCTAAAATTTAATATTAAACTTGTCGTGTTTTTCTACAAAAAATCACATGCACATAAGACTGTATATGCAACATGTTATCATGATTAGTAAATTATAGGATTAAATATGTTTTTAGTTCTTTCAAACAAAATTTAAATTTTTTAAGTTTATTTAGTGTTTCAAACGCATTAAATGATAATATTTAAGATGTTTACATCATTTGACATACTTTTACTTTAATATTAATTAAGAAACTATTATGAAACGTCAATTTTGAAGTTGGGAGACTTAATTTGGTCAAAATATCAAAGACGAACTAAAAACATATTTAACCCTAAATTATATATACGTAATGCATCATAATGTAGTTGAATTATTTTCTCCTTAATTTTCTGAGGATAAAATTGTCGTTGAACTAAACCATTTAATTTAAACTTTTTGAATTATAGTCAAAGTCACTATTAACAGAACGAAAATCACGTTGCTTCCATAGTACATTCTGATGTTAAGTACGATTAGAAATTCAAAAGTGGAAGATTTTGGGTTTATTCAAAAATCCAAAGAGAATATATTTGGAGGGGTTTAATTTTTGTCAAAATTCACGGCTTTGTACGAATATGATATTTAATTTTTTTATGTTCTAAGGTTATTGTCTCCCAAAAACTAACTTAAAATTCAAAAGTGAGTTTAGAAGGTTAGAATCAACGGCTGAAATCTTTTAAATTAACTTAATGCATCATTAATGAAGATACATGTGTTTATTAAATTGATAAAACTAATTTTTAAGTCTTTATAATATGTTATTAAATTAATTTTAAACTCTTATAATTTTTATTTATTGATAATCGTTATATTGTTTTGCTTTGCATATTGTACTATTCATCTTATATAAAGTCTTAAAGGGATTTAAGTTAATATTAAAATAAAAGATAACACATTTAGTAAATATCTTAAATTTATTATGTTGATGTGTAATTGTCAAAATATAATATATGTAACTTAATTAAAAATGGTAAAATGTAAATTTATAGATAAAAATTACAAGAATAGAAAAAAACAAATATTTAAAACTACATCTAGAAATTACTATTTACAAAATGTAATACATCAGTATTTGAATTTGCTTTTGTCTTTGAACTTTAGCCATCATTTTCTTGAACTTAGAAATGCACACTTTAATTTAAGAAAAATAACTAAGACTTGTCTAAATAATAAAATTCCACATTAGCAATTTCAATGTTACCTTACACGTTGCTCTTTGAAAAATATTTTCTTTTCTCGGAAAGACAAGAAAAATAATATATAAAACATCCTTATTGAAAAAAATGTGAAACGATTGAAAGTTCTATTTAGGAGAGGTAAAAATAGACCCAAGTTGTTTGTTAATATAAAACTTTGAAGATATATTTTTTACAATTTTATTTTTAGAATACGTAAAAAAAAAAATTGTATTCAAATTAGTGATAAAATTATCGAGTATCATTACTAAAAAAACTCATATTTCCTGTTAATTTTGTTTAATTTTTTTTATAAGAAATACTTATAAATTTTGTTATGAAAAAAATATTGCAGGAAATTGCTGCCAATTTTTTTGCAAAATATTTTGTCTAAAACACTATTCGCAACAAATTTTGTAGGAAATACTTGCAAATTTTATAATTTTATAGGAAATAATTACTTACGAAAAAATTACCTGCCAATTAAAATTTTTAGCAAAAATAACAGGAAAAAATTTTTTATTGCAAATTTTTTTAATAAAATTACAAGAAAATTTCCATATAATAGTGTCCGAATAAATTATGTTGAAATTTTTATTTCTTTTCGATTGGTCTCTTATATTTTTTCACGATTTTGAATCAATATGTTTTAAAATTTCGCAATGATTGTCGAACCCGTTATATTTAATTAATTAAATTTTTTTATTGTAATTGTAATGAATATATCGAGTCTTTGTTCAATTGGATCAAAATAGACAAAATAAACTATATCTAAAATTCAATATTAAAGAAATTCTAATTTTGTAAAATTCAAACAAGAAAAACGCATGAAAGAATATGAAATCAAAATTTCCAATAAAAGGTTAAAAAAGACCATAATTATAAATTAAAATAAATAATTAACTTTTGTGATCACCTTCCATGAAAGAGTATGAGATACGTAATCTTATTTGTTTATTATTTTCTTTCTGGCGTTCTTGATAACGTCATCAAAATAAGGAATTAAATGAAAAGTACAATCAAAGTACACGTTTATCATATGTGATTAATTAATTATTCATACTAATTGACTTAATTTTTTTTTCGTAAATTGAATATACTTGATCAGATATTAATCTCAATAATAATAATATTTATTATTTTTATTATTAGTATTATTAAGCCACATTCTTTTATATAATGAAAATAATTTTATATAGTTAAAAAGATTATTATAATAAAAAGTAATCATCAAAATGTACAAGTAAAATTAAAATAAAAGATAATTGCAAAAAGTAGTTTACTTTCTTTAGTATTTTAATTATACAATAAAAGTACTTTTAATCAGTTCATTATAACTCGTCTATTATAGATCATAGTAACTTAAAGAAATTTAATTTTTGTTAATTAATTTAGTTACATAATAAAAAAATTTCAATATTATATTAGGATAGTTTATTACGAATAGTTTACCATAAATTATAAAATTAAAACAAGTTATCAGTAAAGAAAAGATAAAAAAAAAGTGTAGAATACTTTATTGCAACGTAAGTATGATATATCTAAGTTGATGTTAGAATGGATTTTATTTGGAAAAAGATAGTTTGATTTTCCAAAAAAAAAAAATCTTTTGAGGATCGATAATCTAAAACACTAAAATTTGTGAAAATTTTCCAAAGTTAGACTCAATAGTCAAATGTTTTCATTATAATAATAATAATAATAATAATAATAATAATAATAATAATAATAATAATAATAATAATTAAAAAAGGGAATATTCAGAATATCACACTTCTAGAATCCCATCAATTGAAAGACAAAAACGCATTTTCTATTATTATGGTCACCTAGTATCTTTGAAAACTTCACCATAGTTTTGAGTCATTTATAGTTAAAATATTTAGAAAAACACATGTGTTAATTTTATTCTCATTTTATCGAGGTTTCATAATTAAATATTAAATATTTAAAGAAAAGGGCACAAATTTTAAATTAAGGCAAGACATTACTTATATAATATCGATTAATTTCTGAAAAGCTGTTAATTTTACTTAATTACTAACCGGATACTTTGACAAATAATTAACCACTTAAATAATAGTCGATAATGACGAAAGTAAAACTATTAAAAAAACTTATATTTTTATAAATTTTGTTTTGAATTTTTTTTAGAAATTCTTATAAATTTTTTATGAAAAAAAAATTTATAAAAAATTGCTGTTAATTTTTTTTGGTAAAATATTTTATATAAAATACTTTTCATAATAAATTTTGTAGAAAATAGTTACAAATTTTATAATTTTTAAAAAAAATAATAATCCATGAAAAAATTAATTACTAATTAATTTTTTTAAAAAAAAAATAGAAGAAAAAACTTTTTCACTTAGAATCGTCTCACATCTTACCAAATACTTAATAATCATCCGTGCTAATATACAAATTAACTACCTAGCTAGATTACCATAAATAATGTAACCTATAAAAATGAAGTAATATTTTTGAAATTATTATCACAGTATAGACTACGGTTGAGATAAAAATCATAGTTTATATTGAGACTCTTATGTATCAATATTTTGAAATTACATACTACATATTATTATGTTTTTTCCAAAATCATAGTCTACAACAAAATATATAATATATGTTGTCATTATTATTAATAAAAAAATAAAATTTATTTATAAATCGGACTCAAAAATTAGTTACAAATATTTTAATTATTAAAGAAATTAATTTTTTAATCGACCACTAATTAATTAAAAAAGTAAATAAAATAGCACACGAAGGAACCAAACTAAGGACATAATTCATGCAAACCATATATATATGTTTCTTAAAAACTATTCCTAAAACAAATAATAATATTTTCTTACAAACAAATAAAACTTTCTCCATCAAAACCTAACTTGTTAAAGCATTTGCATATAGCTTACGTTCTCTAAATATATCTGCAATCATGATAGAATTTACTAAGAGAATGGTTTGAATGAAAAAAAATCTATAGGAAAGATAAAAACACACATATATACGGTTAATTCAACGTATAGAAAATAAAAGAAAAAATAGAATGAAGGGGAAGAAGTCTTGTTATTTAGTTTTTTCTTGAAATCAAAGACTTATCAATAAAGGGTAGTACCAAACGAGTAAATGAGTATAAAAAATTTTGAGTGTCAAGTGTTTTTTTAATGCATATTAATTAGGTTATCTTACCAATGATAAAAGTGATAAATTTTTGGAAAATTTGGTTTTGCTAAATTTTATTCAAAGTCATGTTAACATGATAAGACTTTTTTGATTTTATGTCAATATCAAACAAAAAAATCGTACTATGTTAACATTACATTAAATTAAATTTTGTCTATTCATTTCATACTAATACAATCTTGTCGTTGTGAAGATGTTTTGTCTAACTTCAGTTTTTTTTTTCAAATGACACCATTTTCGTAATTTCAAAAGCAAATTAACTTATATTGAAAAAAAAAAACGTGGTAATGTAGATGTTATTATCTGGTACTTGTAGAAGATTTTTCATTAAGTGCAGGTGATACAACACATAAAAAGAGATTCAGTGAATATATTTGTTGAAAGTCTTATATCGATTAAAAATAAAGTCAATTTACATTATATAAATGGATACGATTTTTATCTTATAAATTAATTTTGTAAAATTAAGTTAGACTTACAAATCGATTTTATAAAGTTAAGTTAGACTTACAAGCCCACTTCTAAAAATGTTTGGACCAAAATGTGCTGATAAATAAAAATCAAAATAATAAGATGAGTTCCATATTTAAATAAAATCTGAAACATCTCAAACTATTACAAAAGTTATCATCACAATTACTCTGACACCGATATTATTTTCATTTCTAATATTTTAAAATCATTTTAAAAATGACACATTGTATTATAAGTATTTAATATTTAAAATATTATTCTCCTTAAATAAAATATGAAACATGTCAACCCATCACAAGTTATCATCACAATTACTCGAACCCCGATATTATTTTCACCATTTTTGTTTATGAAAACTACCACATATTCAACTTCTTCATCTCCGAATCAACCAAAGAATTATCTTTACTCCGTTTTGCAGTCACCAACGATAAACTCGCCGGTAAAACATTCAACGAACGTTTCTTTGACGTAACCCTAATTGGTTCGGCTTCATCAGTACCAATCAAATGAGGAAAATTGAGCTTTGCTTTGGAGCCATGCATTCGAAACGCAGCTCGATCATAAGCCAAAGCTGCGTCTTCAGCAGTTTCATAGGTTCCAAGCCACACTCTCACGCCATTCCTCTTAGCATCCCTTATCTCCGCCGCGAACTTTCCCCACGGCCTCCTCCGCACGCCGCGGTAGCTCAACCCCTTCACCGGAGGCGCGTGAGTTCCACTCGCGCCTTTGGTGCCACTGCTCCCACCCCCCTTTTCCATTTTAACTGCTACATTGCTCACCCCACCGCCATTTGCGGGGAACCATTCGGCGGCGGCGGCCTCAAGCAGAGCGCCGTAGATAACCATGTCGTCGGCGTCGTCCTCCTTCAGCGGCAGCTCCGCGGAGAAAATGCTGCTGCGGCCGAACACCGCCGTCGGCCACAACGACGGCGACGCGTCCTGAAACGGCGTCGTTGAAGGGAGCTCGGAGAGATCAAGGGCATCATTCACGTGGGTGTTTGAAGCATGAGGGTTCATCGTTCCGTACAAGTTTGATATGTTTCGATAGTTTCGTAGGTTGTGAGGTTTGTGAGTACTTATGACTTTGTGAGTGTTGTTGTGTCGAAGGTTATGTTTGGTTTTATATATGAAAAGGTTGTGCCGTGACGATTGAGAAAGAAAAGCACTAGTACTGTAAAATAATATTCAATTCAACCGTGGAATATGTGTGGTGGTTCCGTGTAGGTTCTTAATTACGCATGTGAATTAGGGTTTGTCCCACGTGGTAAAATCTTCACTCTTTTTTTCAATTTCGAAACACAAAAAGAAGTTTATTATGATTAGTTGGTGTTCGTCCCCACTTCTATTTTTATTGTTTTCACATTTCTCTTAGAAGATTGGTCAGATTTGAGACTTGGAAGTGACGAACGTCAAAATCATTTGGCTAGTTTTTAAAGTAAAGAATTAATGTCTCTCAAGGTGAACGCGTCTTCTATTAACCTGTTTTCTTGAGACACACTTTATCCTAATTCGATTTTTGACCTTTTTTTGTGTGTGAAATTCTCTTTTATATATATATAATTACACTTTAAAAAGGCACCAAAAGTTTATTTTTTTTGTTAACACTTGAATACAAGTTATATAAAAATGTTGCCTATCATAAAATTAGAACGACTAATGTCCTTCTTTTTTGATTCATTATCATCTTTTTCTTGTAGAAGAGAAAGTTGGACCAATTGAAGTCTACATTGGCCCAACAAGAGCTGAGGATTATATAAAGGTAGTTGAAGTTGCTATATAGACATTTGTAACTCAACAATGTGAGGATTCAAGGGACAAATTTGTAGAATTGTAATCATATGTGAGGGTAGGCTTGCGTAAAAGGTCGAGATTGACCAGTTTGGACTGAAGGTCGAGATTAGTCGGTCGAGTCGAATGTCATGATGAGTCGATTTGAAAAAAAGATCAAGACGAACCATTTTGAGCTAAAGGTTGAGATGATCAGACTTAAGTCGAAGGTCGAGATGAGTTGTCTTGGTCAGAAAGTCAACATGGGTCATTCTGGGCAGAATGTCGCGATGGACCATTTCGAGCCGAAATTTGAGACGATTCATCTCAAGTCAATGGTCGTGAAGGATCATTTCTAACTGAATTCGTGAGGGTCGACCCGATAGATGGATGAGACAGAAATATCATCAAGTAGGAAGTAGATGACAAAATTATAATGTTTGTCATATATCAATTCTGAAAACCAATTGAGTGACATGTTGACCAAAGTAGTATCGAGAATGATCTTTTATGACTCTCTTGACAATTTTTGAGAATTAAAGATATTTATTTTCCAACTCGAAGAAGAGTGTTAGCATAACTTTAAATTATGTAATTATAGGGATTATTGTTTTCGTTTGATCCTCTGTATTAGTTTATTGTAATATCTTCGTTTTTATTATATTGTATATGCTGACATGAATATATTAAATTTCTAAATCAATGGAATATTGTTTATATAATTTACTTTATATTTCTGCGCAAAAATTACGCTCCATTGTCTCAAAATGAAGCTGACATTTTATACATGTTTTCCAGATCATAGTGACATTGTTTTCTACATTTTATTTTTTAAAATTTTATGCAGTGAGAAAACTTGAAATTGCTATATCATGGAGAATACGAGTGATTAGCGTGGAAAAACAGCAAAGGGTTTGATAAATTATTTATTTGTCCATTAATTTGTGTTTCATGCTGCATGCGTCCTACTCATTGCTTCAAACGTGTAAATTGTTTCCAAAAAGTAAGAATTTCAACTCTAATAAGAACAAATTTCAAAACGTAAAATAAGACTGAAATTCTTGTTCCCACATACAATTACCGGTCAAAACTTTCACTTCATTAAATCATTCAATTTCTCTGTTATGAATGTATTTTATGGTTTGCATTTTAGCTATATTTTTCAAAGAATTTGGATTCTCTGTTGGTTTTTTTGGTACCGTTTCTCTATCGTGTCTAGGAATGTCAAAAAAATCCGTACCCGCGGGTATCCGTGGATAAAACCCGCAACGGGTAGAAAATGGATATTAAAAATGGATACCCGCTACCCGTGGGTATGTATATTTTTTATACCCGCATGTTAACGGGGCGGGTACGGGTATTATAGTATTCGTACCCGTGGATACTCGTACCCGCTAAACTTTACCTTATATATATATATATATATATATATATATATATATTAGCAAACAACATTACGAGTCTTCATTTAATAATAGTGGTCAGATTCCTACCCCACAAATGAATAAATTACTTCCATATACTGTGGAGGTATTGATATGGACCAACATGGAAGGTAATGAAATTAACACTTTTACTTAGATATTTTAATTAAGTGATTGTTAGAAATTTTTACTGAACTTCTTATGTTTTAAGGCTCTTCTAGATTAAAATTGGACAACATGAAACTTTATACAATGTTGCAAGAGGTGGACATGGATGAAGTTAGTAATTTCTTTAATACTTTATTCAAAAATAAACTACAATATAAATTGGTAGTGATTTTTTATTTGTTTGTTTTTCAATAATCAATCGGAGTAAGGGGACTTGTTGATTTAAGCACTAATTATGGTTAAATTAACCTTTTTTAAAATATTTTTGTAAATACCCGCGGATACCCGTAGATACCCGCGGATATGAAAAAAATAGATGGGTACCCGTATAATGGATACCCGACGGATATGGGTATGGGTAAGGAGCAAATATTTATCCAGCGGGTAGGGTACGAGGGAGCTACTACCCGTACCCTACCCGCCCCGTTGACATCCCTAATCGGGTCTCTATAATATACTGATTTCCATTTATTATCTTTATAGAAAAATTTAAAATATAGTTATATCATTTAACATCATATTCAAATTCCCTAAAATTTGTAGTGGTGTGGATTTCTCCTAGAATTTATGGTGTGAACATGATGTTTTTATCTGACTAAAAATACAAATGAAATAATTCAAGTATCACTAATGGTGGGGGCAAGGGAAAAGATTCTTGTAAAGGATAAAGGAAAAGGGTTGAAATAAGAAACATATAATTCCAAAAATTTATTTTCAAAAGAATATATATATTTTTTAAATATAATTTTACTTAGCTTAATTTCTAAAGTTAAAACGTTTATTAAAATTTAATATCATCTCATGCATGTAATTTTTCTATTTTATTAATGAGGCAAAGCTTTTATACAGGGATATGAACATTTGATTATTATATTTTCACTGTTTAGGAATTTTTTCTGAGTCAATGAAAGTGAAGTAAAATTATAAAAACAACTATTGCCAGCTCAAGTTTGAATGCTATTATCCGAAGCATCAAAGAAACTAATCATTCTCCAATAATAATCACATAAAAATGGTAATTTGAAAACCACAGGCTAGTGGGGGCAGCACTTAGTTTGATATTTAAGGTAACATATTCGTAGATAAACAGTGAAATTTGGTAATAAAAAATTTACTTTATTTTTAACTTTTTACCCCACATTTTTCATGAGATACTCAATTTTAAATGTGTTATATATAATTATCAAAAGTGTTCAAATGACACCCATATATTTGAAAATTGAGTTACTATAATTATAATTATTAGAGAACAATTTAAAAATTAAATTTAAAGTATCTAAAACCTTAATTTTAAAAACGAATTTAATGATTACTTCAAATTCGATTACAATATATTATAGTTTGAAAGTAATAATCTACAATTTCTCAAATAGATTAAATCAATGATTAATTTTTGTCTCTAATTTAATGGATTTTCGTAGTATATTTACCCTAATCAATAGCTTTTTTTCTAAAAATATATATGAAAACAATTTTGAAGTACTTTAAACTTTTATAGATATGATTTCGGTGAAAGAAACTTCTTAATCTAAAACCAGATTTTGAAAAGATAATAATTAAAAAATCTTTAACAGTGTAATAATTATTATAATTTATATTGATGTCATTTTAATGTGACTGTAAAAGATAAATATGTATGAAAAACACGCTAATTAATATCATTATTCAACCTTCTAAAACTAAAACTACAAAACCACCAAAAACCAGAATGGTATATAAATACAAGCATTTTTCTTCCTCAAGCACACAAAACAGAACCATTTGTATCCCAAAACTGCGAAGCAGATTCCACAAAAGAAAAAGAAAAAAAAACACGAAAAAGGAAAGAAAAAAAAAAAAAACAGATTCATTGGCATTATCTTCAAAATCATGGCCAATAATTTATCTTCAGGTGTTCAATCATTCGAGCTTGAACACGATCCCCACATTCTTGTAAATGTTTCCGACCAAGAAACCTTATACTCTTCCTCATACGAGAATCATATAGCGTATCCTTGTCATGTCGATGACGCAACTCAAATATTTGCATGCAAAACGGAAGCGCGTGAGGTGCACGCGCCGCCGAAGTGGAAGCACTTCCGGGGGGTGAGGCGGCGGCCATGGGGGAAGTTCGCGGCGGAGATATGGGATCCGAAGAGAAAACATGGCAGGGTTTGGCTGGGAACGTATGAAACTGAAGAAGAAGCAGGTTTGGCTTACGATAGGGCTGCGTTCAAGATGAGAGGTAGCAAAGCAAAGTTGAATTTTCCACACCTGATTGGATCCCACGCGCCGCCGGAGAAAGTGGGAGTGGCGGGAGTGGCTCGGAAGCTGCCGGAGACTTGTTTGCCACCTCTGTCTACGGCGGAGGATGGTTCACAGCCACAAGGGTCAAAGAAGAGGCGAAACCTAGCTGATTTGCTTAATAGGTTAGCCAAGAATAGAAACCAAGTATCTATGTATGTATGAAATAAGGAAAAATAATCCATGTTTGATTGATTAAGGTTTAATTTCATTTTTTTTTAATCCTTACTAATTTTTTTTTCTTTTTATTTTTTACACAAGTTTTTGTATTTTATAAAAAGATTCAATGTGTTATTTTTAATAGATAAGTGTTAAAAAAATGATGAGTTAGCATTTATTATTACAATCATTTGTTATTTTGATTATTTTTTGTCCAATTCCCATATCAAAATGGAAGGAATTAGTTGATACTAATCTAATCGAAGAATTAGATTGAGTATTTTTAAAAAATTTAAAATCATAAAAACTAAATAGAGAGAGAAAACATCCAATCCTTACCTCAAATATAGTGATCATTATTAAATTTTTATCAATGTTCAAATACTTTAAATAGCATTAAAATTTTAAAGAAAAAGAAAAATTCAATTACTTATTTAAAAGAATATTATAGAAGGATATAGAAAAAACTTAGTTAAATTTGGTATTAAATTTAATTTAATTTAAAGTAAAGATTTATTTCAAATTATATGTTTATAAAAATAACACTTATTATATGTTTTTTTTTTTCTAATTAAAGAAAAAAATACATGATATCTCCCCTTATATTCTATAAGTCCTCAACAGTTATAAGTATAATTATATGTATATTAAATATTTTATTCTTCAAAAATGTTCAAAACTTTTAGTACCACTTTTACTATTTCAATTAACAAAAAAATGCAACTCAAAATTATGTAAAAAAGAATGAATCTTTGAAACGAAAAAACGAAATTTAAAAATTTTCACAACTCTAAACCATAGTTAAGAAGATGGGTTAAGTTTGATAATAGAATATTTGTGTGAGTTCTAAAAGCAAAAATAGTTTATTTGATGGTTTGAGAGAAGAAGAGAAAGGAATCTGAAAGAGCTGAATCACACACACTATTGTCAATTCAAACTTTGGTTAGTGTGTATTTGTCATTAGAAGTATTGCCTTGGACATGGAATATGAATAATTGTCCTCCACGCGTTTTTTAAGAAAAATAATTTAACTAAAATTTTCCATTTTTATTAGAATGTAGCTAAGTAAGGAATTGACTATAAATTGGTAGTTTAGACTTTAAGCTACCAAAAATATAAATATATATTTAATTGTTATTTTTTATATTTTATAAAATTTTATTAACTATATATTTTTAATCTATAAGAGTATATTTAATTGTTTTTAATAATCACTTTCATTTTGTGTTACACGAAACTAATGCGAAATGTTAACAAAATTTACTAAAATTCAAGAAATGTTATTTAAATTGTATATGTACCAATGAATTCGAAAAATAAATCTTCTTGAATTGGATACATTTGTTAAATCAACTAAGTTTACACAATTGTTAACAGTATTAAAGTTGATAAATTTGAAGGTGATCAATGAATGAGTTGATAAAACTTTTATAGAATTGCTGTTTTATTGAAGAACATGTTGCCAAATTGAAATCCACCACCTAATCATAATTACAAGACTAAAAAATTCTTTGTATTGTGGGAATGGAATATAAAAGGACACATGCATGTCCTATACATTTTGTACAAAAAAATATTTGAATGGTTGAAAACACATTTGTAGTGTGACTTATCATGGTGCAACAAGAAAAATAACAATAAAGATAATACTCAATAGATGACAAAGGATGCACACCTTATGAAGGTTGTTTGGTACCTTCAAATCATTTGAAGGATTAAGCGTTTCTTTACAAACTCAAAATACAATAAAAATCTTAGATGACATACAAATGAGATAAGATGAGACAAATTGGTTCGTCATCCTACTGTATTTATGCAATAGATAAATTGGTTCCCTTGGTTCGATAATGAATCAAGAAATCTTAGCCTTGGCTTAGTTCTAGATGGAATGAATCAGTTTGGTAATTTAAATATCAACCAAAGTTGTTGGCATGTTATATTCATCATTTACAATTTATCTCTTTGATTATGCATGAAGAGAAAGTACATGATTTTATCTATATTATCTATGATTCAAAATAGTCAAAAAATGACATAAATGTTTATCTAGATCCACTAGGTGAAGATTTAAAGTTGTTGTGTTATGTGGGATTTAGATCTAGATCCCCACATTTGATGTGTTTGCTAATGAAACTTTGCATAATCATAAAATGATATTTTGTAATATTAATGACTTTTCTACCTATAACAATATGTTAGGATACAATAAAGTTTGCATCTCAACAATTGAAATAGAAAGACATTAATGAAAAAAATACTTTCTATGACGATTATAACAAATATTTTATAACGGTTATACAAATGACAGATAGATGCGAGTTTGAACTTTTTATCATTTTCAAAGACTCATCATAGAATGTGTGACTTTCCATTACGGTAAAAATTATAACCGTCATAAAATGTGTGTTTTTTTTCAAAAAAAAAATATTTAAAAAAAATCCCTATTAGCATGAAAAATTTCCTACATAATAAACACAATTCTCATATAAGAAGATTTTAGAATAAATGAATACAATGGAAGAAATGACTAAAACACTAAATGGATGGAATGTTCTACTTATAAAAGCACCATAAAAAAGAATGTAAAATGTAAAAGCATGAAAAATCTCCATGCATTGCTAGAAAACACCACACAAAAATTTTGAATTTTCTTAATAGTATTGCTAAGTGAAATAAATTTGTGAAATGTAAAATAATGGGGCAAAAATAGTTAAAAACAGAAAGGAAAAAAAAGATAGTAAAAGTTGGAAAATAGGTGCAACGATAATGTTGTTGAGGCTTCCGATGATGACCATAGTCACCATCGATGGCTCTGACTAAGTGAAGGGTGGCTTGCATGTCTGGATGGAAAAGGGAGAGAACCATCTCAAGTGAAAAAGAATAGGGGATAAGGATTTGGTGGAATTAAAAATGGGACACATGTCCAAAAGCGGAGGGGTGATGTGACACATCGTTTGTCACATAAAAAAGAGTTAACATTGTTGGGCATTGAGGACTGAATCAATACATTTCTTAAACATGAGGACTTAGCAAGATCAAACTTTGAAATATGGATTAAAACAAAAAAAATTGTATTATAATTTAGGAACCAAAATCATAGTTAACCCTTTATTTAATAAAATAATTTTTAAATAATTTTACATTTTTATAGTTTTTTTTTAATTAATCTTTTTTGTCGTATCAGAGTCGGCTAAGATGATGTTAATAATGTTATAAGTTGACCGAAACTGGTATTTGAAAGCTAACTTTATGTTTTCTGAAGTTTCAAAAATATGTTATCTATTAGCTAAAATTATAATTGTTGGGTTTTTCGAGTCGACATATTAGAAAGTTCATACAAAATTTAGGAATTCTTAAACTAATGAGTCTTGAGCCACGAGTCAACCTATATACAAAAACATAACACCACATCCAACCCAAAATCTTAACCTTGTGTTTTTACAAGACATTTTAAGAGAGTAATTTAAAAAAAATTGAAATATTTTATGATGAACTATGTTATTTCGGTAAGAAAATTTGAAAGATATTGAAATTCTAGAATTTTATTAGAGTAATTGGATCACTTAAAGTTAAATAATTTTAAATTCTAGCTAAAAAGTAAGAATTTTAAAATCTTCATATTTTAAAATTCATATTGTGGTCATTGTAGTTTAGGTCGATTTAGCTCGATTGGGGTCCAAGTAGACTCAGCTCGATTTGATGTGAGATCAATCCAACTTAGTTTGACATGGACCTAGCTTGATATCTCAAGTCCACATAGGCCTCACTCAACTTGGTAAAACTTGACTTGATTTCTCTCAATCCCACCTAAACCAAACCTGACCTAGGATCGACCTAAGCCGTACCCAGACCGACTTGGCTCCACTCGACTTCTTCGAGCACATGCCAACTCAACTTGATTGAGTTCAGGCTAACTCAATCTGACCAGGCAAACTCAACTTGACTTGATTCAGCTTTGTCTTGATTGGGCTAGGCCCAACCTCTTTTTAACCATACTAGGACTGACATAGTTTTAGCTTAACTTAGTTGAACGTGGGTCAATCCCAACCTAGACGATGTGGACTTACCTTATTAACTCAATTGAATGTTGGCTTACCCTGACTCAACTCAACCTGATATATCATTTCATAGCTTAAAAATATATTTTTTTAATATAAATTGAGAATTTTTTTTTTTGCAAATATTAATCGAAAAAAACTTGAAGAACATTGATAAAAAAAAAACATGAATCAAGATTGACAACGAAAGATTATCAATGTTGATATTTTTTCTAATGTTTAACAATTATTTTATATTATTCTTTTGAATTTGGTGGTGATTGAAATGCTTTATCCAAACAAGAAAAATATTCACTAAAATTGAATTTTCTTATCCAAACAAAATATTTAAAATAAATCAATTAAATTTAGAAATTGATAAATTCTCTATCTAAACGTAAAGTAAGACAATATATTTTTGAGTTGCACTCCTTATATTGCTCACCTCACTCATGTGCACCAATGTGGGACTTTTGATTCCAAAACTAAATTCCTTACATTAATGCAATTATAACATGTGATTAAAACACATTGGGTATTAACATTAACCTCCCACTAGAAAGTTTGAAAATATATCACAATTGCTAGACTAACAAAAACTACACAAGTATGATATACTTGAAGAATCCAATTTACATTATTGAAATATATGGGATCATAATTGTAAATTATAATACTTGGAGGAGCTGAAAGAAATGTTAAGTCTTATATTGAGTAATATAAAAAAATAAAAAAAGGAAACTATTACGAAAGTGAGGAGTTAGTTCAGATATTTTTTATCACAACACAATAAAAAATTTCTATATATGACAGACTTTGATAATTGTGCAATGAAGGTTTACAATTATCCTAGCAAAAACTTGCATGTTGATTAATACTTTTGTAGGTCTTAAGGTGCTGTACCAAATTAATTATATTTGTTTGTGTGCTCTTGTTTGTGCTTTGATGTGAGTATGTTTTTGTCTAATTGTGTTATTCCCAACAATGATATCAAAGAAGGTTCTCATCAATGGAGGAAGATGAGTAATTTGGCATAAGTACTATCAATGTTGTGTGCTGATTGGTCTTTTGAAGAGAGGTTAGTGTAGATAATTTTTATTTGTATAATGATTTTGTTGAACATAGATGTTCCTTTATTAGGGGTTATGATTGTTGATAGGTTTATGTATATATTTTTTCATAACAAAAAGGGGTTACCGAAGTGACTGACCGCATAACCATAACAAAAAAAAGGGGTCACTCATACACTTGAAGGGAAATATATCCATATGAAAAAGGAAAAAAAAAACAAGGGACTCACCCTTGAGGGGAGATTGTTGGGAATAGTCCAAGTGTGAGTCAAAGTCCCACATTGGATAAAAAAGACAAAGTTAAACACTATATAAGAATAAAGACCCATAACAACATTGCCTTAAGGTTTTGGTGTAAAAGTGGTGTCTAAGGTCTTATATGTGTAAGACTAATGTCATATAACCATATAGAACCA
>Ga0214543_1001713_pt1 | contig 42888 bp, 29 predicted proteins | sample CNSS2metaG_FD_160094 | JGI IMG/M metagenome (GOLD analysis project Ga0214543, IMG submission 160094) | Root nodule microbial communities from cowpea collected in UCLA plant growth center, Los Angeles, California, USA - CNSS2 | ecosystem: Host-associated > Plants > Roots > Nodule | place: USA...
ATATATATATATATATATATATATATATATATATATATATATATATATATATTGTTTTAAATATATATATATTTGTTTTAAATAGTTAACAAAATAAAATAAAATTGTAAAAAAAACATAAAAGTGGTTATAAAATAATCTAATTTATCACAATTAGCTAGTAGCATCTCCCATCTTCTACCACATTAATAATGCTGAAGGTGAATGTAAAATTAATGACTCTAGGTACCCATATAGAGACCATGTGAAATAGTATGTTTGCATTAAAGGAGTGAAAAAAAGTGAAAGGAAAGAAATAAAAAATAAGGTTATTTGAATTTAGATTAAATAAATAAATTATTTGTGACATATATTATTAATGCAATAGAATAAATATTTTATAAAATAATCCATAGAATAAGTTTTTAAAAATAATTTTTGAAATAAACATGAAAATTAAAATAAATTTCAAATTAAAATAAAAATCATTTAAAAATTTAATAAATTAAAGATTTATATTCTAAAATAATAGTATGTCAACATAAATTACTCTATATAACATACAATTTAATTTGATTAATTTAATTTTATTATTATCATATTTTTATTTTAATTGTTTCTTGTTATATAATATAAAACGTAAAAACTTTACCTTTACTTTAAAAACATAACTGATGATACACACCATCTATCATGTTATATATAATTGGTTATATTGTTGAATATAATTAATTATGTTTGATTTTTTTTTTCACAAATCTGGTTGAAAAGTTATATATAAATTTGTCTTTCTTTTTTGTGTTTTACAATTTTTTTTTCATTTTTTTATACTTATTCTCTTTGTTTTTTTCTGTTGATGGAAACATATACTGTTAAAGTCAAATATATACATAAGAGTAGTCATAAAAACAAAATTTATTCATAATTCTTATATACTAAAAAAAAAAACTTGACACAGTTAAGAAACAATTATGTTATAATTTTCTTCTCCTATTTTTTATATACTAACTGTAGTTTTTATTATTATTATTTGATGTTATATCTTGAAAAAGACTCCAAAAAGAAAACAAACCTTGTAATTTAACCCCTTAATCTAATTGTAAAATAATTGTTATTCTATTAAGAGTCTCGGATTGATCAGATTCCACTGATTCTAGACACTATTGTTTATTTCTATACAGAGAAAATCTCATTCTATTTTCAAGCTAATCAAAATTATTTAACTTAATATATTTTTTCTCAATTTTAAGGGAACAAAAGTGAATTACCTGTACTTTATAAGATTTGAAAGTGACTCATATTTAAAATCTAAAAAATTAACTTAACTTTTTTTCTATTACATCAATCAACTTAATTATAAATTTTCTACCCTTTTCGTGTGAGAGAAACTAATATCATAATACTCGGTTACTAGTTACAATAATAGTATAAACAATTACACTATTTTTTCTTCTTCTTAAATTTCTTTTTAATTGAAATTTTAGTCTTTTAGAATATACTGTATGGACAATAATGATTAAAATACAAATTTTAAATACCTTATATGCATCAATTGAATTACCAAAAGTCAAAATAGGATTCCATACTTTTTGGAGTCCTTAAATTATTTTCACCTTAAAATTAGTTGTACCAAACCAACATTAAGATTTTGACAAACTGGCACAGGAAGCTACAGTATTGTGAAGAAGAAGAAAAAAAATGGTATATCAAAGGGCTAAATATGTTTTGGACGATTGTGAATTTTAAAATTAGTCAATTTTAAAATTTTAAATCAATTTAGTTTTTTATTTTTTAAAATATATGAATTTAGTCATTTTAATTAAATTTTGTTAGGTTTATTTAAGGTTTTGTATGTATTTTAATATTATATTTAAATTGTTTATACTGTTTTGACATATTTTTGTTTTGATATTAAGTCAAATACTATTATGAAACACGTTTAAAATATCAAATAAATTTAACAAAATTTAATTAAAATAACTAAATTTATATATTTTGAAAGATAAATAATTAAATTAATTTAAAATTTCAAAATAAATTAATTTTAAATTTATAAAAAATCAAGTAACTAAAAATATATTTAATTCATATAAAATAAGATCGGTTATTTCAAACAACTTTTGCATAATCAACTTAGATGAACTTTTAATGCATTGTTTTAGGGTAAGGATCCAAAAAGTCAAAAATCAATTCATGATAAATGATAAGACATCAAAATTTCAAAGCAATGGTCCCACCCTTCCTCCATGATTGATACTTCAGTAATATAAAGAGAAAGAAGAAACTCAACGGTTATATTCCAAGTCCTTTTCTTGTAACATTTTATTTTTATCACCATAAATTCTTCAAAAAGATTACTTAATTTTTTTTAGTTACTAAACTTAGCTAAAAGCCTTGTCAATTGTTTTTAATGGACCTCTTACCTCAATTATGTTTTTCCTATTCACTATTTACTTTTACTCACTTTCACCTTAATAGATCCAAAACATAATTACTTTTACTATTTTCTCACATGACTGTTTTATTTTGATGTCCAATAAAATTTGTACACATATTTTACAATTTTTATTTTATAATTAATTTTTTATAAATATTATTTATTTTATGACGCAAAATTAAAATTTATATAATTTAAACAAATTTTGATAATTTTTATCCTCAAATTTAAAAAAAAATTAATGAATATAATGTTTTAAGTTTAATTACATTAAATTTTGTAGATGTATTAACATTTCATATTTCATATTAGTATTTGAGTTGTTTATCCTAAATAATACGATTTCGATTCGGTGTCTAATTCAAAAATTTAACATAATTAAATTAAAAAGACTAAAATTATCATTTGCTAAATTTGGAGATCAAAATATGTCAAAACTTATAGACAAAAATAAATTCTAATTTTTCATCAAAATTAAAAAAATAAAAACGTATTTATTGTAATGTAAAAAAAAAAAAAAATCTCCTTTCTGATATTATTGTCCCATTCTGAAATTACTAATTACTGTTAGTGAAGCTGTTAGTGAAGAATCCAATGTACCATTCCTGTTACATGAGAAGAATTTGAGACAGTCCTTGTGGGTTTGGAACCACAAATCCATGTGAAAATTTTCTGGCCCTAAAAGTTAAAACTTTTATATGCTAGACTAGAAGAGACCCATGATTTTGTAAGATAATGCTCCCACCCACTTTTTTCTTGCACTAAACACACAGACACAGTTAGATCTGCTTCCTCTATCCACCGGAAAAAATAAAAATGGAAGCTTTACTTTCCCAATTCAGCTTCCTCTCCGACCAGGCCCTTCAAGACAAGAACTTTGACCCTTCCACAATCGAAGATCTGATGAAGCTGTTCGAGATCGAATCCTACAAGGCATGGGCAGCTGCTGAACTGGAGCAAGAGAGAGAGGTGGAGGAAGCAGAAGCTGGCATGGAAGAAGCCGAGGAGTACCTTGACTCGGTCATGGAGAATGCCATGGATGAGTTCAGACGCTTTGAACAAGAGCTTGAGAAGATGGCAAAAGATGAAATGGAAAACCTGGTTCAAACTGCTGAAAGAGCCAGAAAAATGGGAAATTTGATGGAGAAAGGTGCCTCTATCGCTTCCAAGAAGTATATTGAGGCTGCTCTCAATTCAGCCACTGCTTCCATGAAATCAGCTTGGAAAGGTATTTCTTCTGGAAAGGTTCATCCTTCTTAATCTATCTCCAATGTCCAATACCCTGATTCTATATATATGTATTCAGTTCAGGTTAAACCTGTTAATAAATATATTTCAAACCCCTTTTACTCTTCTTTGTTGTTTTCAATTTCTGGTGATTACATTGCTGCTTTGGAAAAATAGAAACTTGATTATATCAGAATTGTACCAATTGAGATGCTGAGGAACTTTCAGCCAAAATTGTAAACACAAAACATATTCACCACTGTTGTTGATAAGGCGAAATCTGTGGTTTGAGTTGAGTGCATCGTTCTGTTTATGTAACAATACAAGGCTTATGATTCAAGCAGCTTAATGAATGTTCAACATTCTTATAGTAATTATCAATTTACATGTTTCTTGAGAGTGAATATATTGATTCTCTGGTTCAATTTCTGGACGAATTTAGAGGACAAGTATTTCCATTTTCCTGCAGATTATTAAACTGTTGTTTTTCCCCCCTGAATCTTCCAGATTTTTAAATGGTTTTCTTAGGCATGAACATGAATCTTGTTTGTTTTCAGAATTTACAAATGTGTAGTTGCATAGGCATACTCAGTTCAACCTATCTGAATGAAATCTTGAGTTCAAACAAATACATGGATATTAAACTTTGGTACAATGAAGAAAATGTGTATGCAGATTATGATTGATATTTTATTACACTGTGTATGGTTCTGAGTTCTGAGAATGAAGATTGGAGTTACTCTGCACATTGCAAGCACCTGACCTTGATTAACACAATTTACAAGAACATTCATGTTCATATTCTTATTTCAAGAATCTAATATACCCCAAGGATTTTTCTTGTGGACTATTTTGAGTTGGGAAGTCCTTGATACACTTTAATGCCAAAACTGGTGTTTTTAATATAAAGTAATTAAAAATAATTAAATTTATATGATTGAAAACTAAATTACATTTTTTATTTTAACTATTGCAATATTTGTTTTTTTAACCATAAAAGGTTGAAGAAATTCATGCATAATTAAGTTTATAGAATTTTCTGGTCTAATACATCTCACACTTTATTAAAATTAAAAGAAATTATTTATAAGGTAGTTAACCTTGGCCACTGTAACAAAAAATTTAAAATAGATTCCGAAGTCGATAGTATTACTATTTAATTTCATATATTAAATGCTAAAAATCACAAATTCACGCTACAATATTTTAGACTTTATTTGATGTATAAAAAGATGTGTATGTATAAAAGTTTGTAATTTTGTATGACATTTATCTTTGTAGTACAGATGGATTTTCATTAGTGGATGATAAAAACGAACTTTTACAATATTACACACATGAAACTCATAATTTAATAGTTACCTTAATTTTGAACTGATTATAATTACATTAAAATTCCCTTAAAAAAAAACCTAACGAACATAAAAGGAGTGCGAGGAGTGAGAACTTAATATAGCTTGATTTGTTTTTTCTTTTATTATAACTAGAGATTTATATGTATCCATATTTTTATTCTATTACAATTTATAACTTTAAAAAAAAAAATATATATATATATATATATATATATATTTTTTTTTTTTTCTTTACATTTTTAAAGAAAAGGATTAAAAATATTTTATTTACTACACATCACCGACGATTATTATTGCTGTTTTTTCTTCACTACAGAGGAAGAAGAAGAGAGAAAATTTATTTTGGAACACATTACATGTGTTCTGAAAAAATTATTTTAGAAAACTTTCCGCAAATCTCATTTCAAAAGGTACAGTAAATTCTTCAGATTTTTTTTTCAAAATACATTTTTAGAAAATTTGTTCCAGAAATTATAATTTTAAAATTATGTCTTTTCTAAAAATTCCATTGAGAGTTACTTTTATAAAGGTAAAATAATTATTTTAAAAATTATAGAGTACAGTTAGAAATTATGGGGTGAAGGAAGAAAAAAAGCCTCCAATAGAACAACCAATACTGTAAATCCGACCCGTTTGTGTTTCAACCAAAAACTATTTTAGTGTTTTTCTTTTTTAGAGTGACACGTTAATCCAAAATTAGGAGAAAAAAATAATAAATAAAATAGAGTTGGTCCACGTTTCTTCTTCTTCTGTCGTCGTTGTCTCCTTCACCGTGAGTTAGGGTTTGCACTTTTGCAGAGTTTCAATTTACTCTCATTATCACATGCCCATTCCTCCCTAATTATGTTTTTCATAACTTGAAAAATCCTTCTTTTCATGTTCCCTTACCACTGATTTTAAAGATTTTAAAGATTCCCCATATTTTTTTCAGGTTGGATGTTTTCTTTTTTTCTATTTTAAATTCATGCTTCTTGACATTTGAATTGGTATAGGACTGATCCAAGGAGCGGTAATCTCGCTCGAAATTTGATTTTTATGCATTCAGATATAATCCACAAATTAATTATTTCAAGTTTTGGATTTGACATCAATTAACAACTTCATAAAAAGCTGGATGCACTTAGAAGTGATTATTATCTTATCTGATCGATCGATATGAACTTTTCAGGCAAAAAGACAAACTTACGGCACTTCTTTGCTCTTTCCAATCTAATCTTGAGTGAAAAATATATAAATATCGGAAGCTTATTGGGGATCGAGTATTAAGATATGCCTCGGGACTTGTCGCGATCCCGATCGCCTCCTTATAGACGGAGGCGTTCACCATCTCCGGTGGGACACAGGTCTAGCAGGAGGAGCAGAAGAGACCGAAGCCGATCTCCCTATTCATCCCACTCTTACAGCAGGTGACCCCGTTTGTATGTTTATTTTTTTTTTTTCGTGATGTATCTTGTGTTGAGTTATGATGAATTGGGGATTCATGTTTTACAATTTTTTGCTCCTGTGTTTAACCTTCTTTTTCTCAATATTTTGTTGCTGACTATCCTCTTTTATAATGTCACTGTAAACTGTATCGTGTTGCATGCTAGATTTTCTTTCAGGTTTGGTGCTCTATGGACGTACCGAGGACGTTATGCAATTATAATATTTTCTGTGTTCTATATATTAGAAAATAGGATTAGACTTGAACCTGAGAATATGACATAGGTTGTTTATTGATTCGGGTTTTATAACTTGTATGTATAAAATTTTATTTTAGTGAACTTTTTTATCTTTCAATTAGTTGTCAAAAATCACAAAAAAGAATATATCTGTATTTAAGTATTTATTGAGATCTGACTCTTTTTGGTTTGAAGAAATGAAACATAGCATGTCAGGATTAATGAGCTGTAGTTCGAAGTTGAACCCCATGGTCGTTCATGCTGGTTATTTAAATTCAATATATACTTGGTATTTTCGTATCATTCATCTTCCTTTTTGTATATGCTCAAGTGGACAAGAATGGGCAGTTTGATACCTTTTATTCTGCTGCTTGGTTCTCTTTTTCTGTTTAGCGCCTTGAGAATGAGATACATACTGTTTTTTCTGGATCATTAATATTGCTAATTTCTACTATTCAAATATTTTATGACAACCTTGTCATAAGTGTCTGGTGATGGTGTTGCTGACTTTGTTAGATATTCTATTGAGTTCCTTCCCTTTGCGGGATTTTTCTTTTTATAAACAAAGGTGGAAACTCATCAAAATATAATGTATATAGAACATAATATAGAGAACAAGATAGGATACATGCTATTATAACAAAATAAAACAAAAAAATCAGTTCCTTCCCTTAACATGGGAAGTGAGGGACGTGAACAGGTGGTAGGTGCTGATGGGGTGTTTTTTCATTGCTCGATTGTGACATTTGCTTCTTCATGTGGTAAAAGATGGAGCACACAATGGTTATTCTTAGCAATTTCTGAGGTAACTGTACATGTTTTTGTATTTAGTGTGCTAGATGGTGGGCGGCATTTATGATCTCCAAAGATAGTTGTTTAGTTGCTGAAGTTCATTGCTTATAATAACGTGTCATTATACAGGAGAAAAAGTCGTTCTATTTCACCAAGAAGTTACCGAAGCCCTTCTACAACTCCAAGACGTCGTCGAAGCCGATCTCCATCTGCTAAACGATACAGAAGACATAGAAGTAGGAGTTCCTCATTGTCTCCCGCTCGTAAATCTTCCAGTTCAAGTCTTGGGTCAGTAGAGCACAGAACTGCAACTGAAAAACAAAAGAAAGAAGAAGAGAAGAAAAGGTAGATTAAATGCTAATAATCTTTTTCTAACTCTACCTTTTTCTTCACTTTTCCTTATGCATTAAGATGATGAGGGTAGGTGCTTCCGGTTTATGGTGAAAATTTCTTGTTTTTATGCTTAACTTATAATGTACTGTTAGAAGTTTGGAACGCTGATGCTATTAAATGTGCCTTTCTCTCATATGAAAAAAAGGTGCATAGAATCAATAACAGACTGCCTGGAAATTTAGGCAAGGAAGGTTATTATGGTAAAATTTTGTAATTCTTTTTGTAATATTTTTGGTGAGTAGTTCTAGTCTCAAATGTTCCATCTGCTTTGTGTCTATTTCAAATATTGCCTTACTATACTTTTTGGTATTTTAATAATGTTCTGCTATTTGTTTATACTTTACTAAATTTCATGCTGTGTAGGATATGATGGATTATTAGTTATATTACGAGACAGTTGCATTGGGGAAGACAAAATTTTCCTTCGTTTTACCATTATGTTATCTTTTGACTGAAGACTGTGATGCTATTAAATTTTTAGTCTTGCCCCTGTTTTCTCGCACTCAATCTGCTACTTCCTAAGCTCCTGATCTTAATTAGTGCTTTTTTTGTCTACAAAGAAAAGAAACATAAAATAGGACGTTACATATTTTTCTTCCATTTAATATCTTGTGAGGCAGAGCTCATCTTTGTCTGCTAAATTAGTTCAATTACTGTTATTTCCTCGGGTCTTTACCAGAAATCTGTTGTTGGGTGGTGGGGGGAATGAAAACTTCCCGCATCCTGATTTGTCCTTTTCCCTTGGGTCTATCATGAATTCCATAAAAAGTTAAAAAGATAAAGAGACTCAACTTTAATGATTGTTACTTTCTGCTTATTGGTCACATTTTCTTTCAGTCCTATGAAACTGAAATTTTAGATCTTAATTGTTGAGCAAGTTTCTTCATCCCTGTGATATATTGAACCATAGCTATGTCATTTGATTATGCATTTCTTCAAGTAGGGTAAGACTTTTGTTGTTTTAACATTTTCAGTGTCAAATTTCTAAGACATGTTTTTTTATTATTTGTCCATAACATTTTTTACATCATTGATCTCATCTTTTGGATGTTACCACTTCTAGAGTTTGCTGACTAGAGGGTTAGAATATTTAATCAGATATTTCTTGAGTTATATAATTAACTTACTTAGTATTCTGAACCCTCTGCTTTCTTTCTGCACTGGTGATGCACCAATTTAAAGACTGGATGCCCTAGTAATCATTAACTGTCTTTTTGGCTCATTTTTGGTTCAGTTGGATTCATGAACTTGTTTCTGTAGTACCACATGCTCCAAAAGATAGATCTGATTCTGTGTGCCTCCTCAAAGGGTCTAGTCATCAGGTTTATGGACTAGAATGCCTTTAATTTTGGCTATGGGGATCCTTTGGATGCAAAGTTCATCCCCTTATTACATTCTGTTATAATTTAGACCGGATAATATTTGCTTAAATCTCTGGATCGACGGAGTAAATATTTTCAATAGGGTGAACATATGGCTTTTTAATTGTTTTGATTCTTCTGGCACTTAACTAACAAAAGAACTTGACATATCTTCTACAATTAACTTGTCAAATATGTTTAGTGTAAAATTCTAGTATTTCCGTGACTAGCTTAAAACTGCAGCATGTTACTTGAATTTCTTCTTCACAGGCTTGTCTGAAGCAAGGTACTGCTATAATTGGACTTGTTATGTTTGATGATCAAATTGGCTGCCTCATTTATCTACTGTTCACCAGTTTTGAAACTCTATTGTTTGGATCAGGATTCAATAGAGGTATGCCTTAAAAGCATAACCATTTATTAGTGCCATTGTCATCATGGAGGTTAGTTTGCCGTTGATTGTGGTTTTCTATTAAGTAGTTTTAGGAAAGGGTAAAAAGAAAAAGGGGAGAAAAAATAAAGCAGACATGTCTATTGTCTGGTTTCTATGTTAGTTGCCTATTATGAAAAAGATTTGAGTCCACTTATGTGGCATTTCCGCCTGGTTGGGAGGTCATTGTCCCGCTTAACATTTTTTATGTTTTCACAGGCGTCAACTTGAAGCAGAGTTGAAATTAATAGAAGAAGAGACTGCCAAGAGAGTTGAAGAAGCAATTAGAAGGAGAGTGGAAGAAAGCTTGAATTCTGAAGAGGTTCAGGTGGAGATTCAAAGGCGGTTGGAAGAGGGACGGAAGAGACTTAATGATGAAGTTGCAGCTCAGCTTGAAAAAGAAAAAGAAGCTGCTATTATTGAGGCTAAACTGAAGGAGGTTTGTTCAAATCACCTTATACTCCAATTCATTCTTTTTTTACCTTGGACAAAGCCTGAAAATTGCTTATATTGTTATGGTGCAGGAACAAGCTCGTAAAGAAAAACAAGATCTTGAAAGGATGCTGGAGGAGAACAGGAAGAAAGTGGAAGAAGCACAGAGAAAGGAAGCTTTAGAGCAGCAAAGAAGAGAGGAGGAACGATACAAAGAGCTGGAAGAGATGCAAAGACAGAAGGAAGAAGCAATGCGAAGGAAGAAACAGGAAGAGGAACAAGAACGTTTAAACCAAATAAAGTTGTTGGGTAAAAACAAATCTCGACCAAAATTGTCATTTGCCCTTGGATCCAAATGACCGTTGGGAAACCTGTGTATTTTGATTTGATACGAAGTGTGTTTGGGCTTAATTCCCTATTCGTGTCTGTAATTTAAGGAAATTAGACAGCCTCCTCAGCTGTAGTATGATGACAGCGCTGTTAATTTTTCCAGTTGGAATTACATTTCATTGTTTATCATTGAAACTTAATTCACCCTGTATGCGTCCATGGTTATCATTTTTTTCGCCATATATAAAAGAAAACATCACAAACTTGGGTAGTAGTGACTTTGTTGTGATTTCCAATTTACATTTTTTAATATATTTTCAGAAAAGTAAAGATATCTCCAAGTTATTTTCATTATTAAATGTAAAAAATGGTCATGCATCTCTCCATCTTTCTCTTCCCTTGCCTCCTTCCTTCTTTGGTATACCTTACCTTTTTTTACTGCACCTAGCTGTTCTTGCGTCTTATCTTCAATTCTTTCTCTCGCATTCTTCTTCCTTATGTCGGATTTTTCAAAATGGTCTCATGAATATGAAATTATGATGAATTTGTTGTTCGAAAATGGAGATACTGAAACTCGTTTCATCCTGTTATGATCCTTAGTTATAAAGTAAAAAGTTTAAAATGATCATTTTGAAATATGTGGTAGTGTTGGAAGAAATCATGAGGGGTAGTGTTGGAAGAAATCATGAGGGTACGGGAAGTAACAGCCATTCTTCATGACGAAGTTATTTGGACTTAAATAGTGACATATTTAATATATACAAATAACATGACATATTCCTGGAAGCTTTATTTGGATTTTTGATTGAGGTGGGAATGAAAAGGAAAATAAACAAAAGCAAAGAGAATAGAAAGTGAGGTTTGTCTAAAACCCTAGAAAATGATATTTTAGAAGTGATAGTGGTTTAAAAGTAGTGAGACTCGATTATTTTAATATTAAAAGGTTTTATTATAAATAGAATTGTTATAAACAAGTTTCATTATTTTAAAACACGTAATTTCTTTAGAAATCACTTTTTTAAATCTCTATGACTTCTCTCTAAGAGTTTTGTATTTCTGGTTGTCTGATTGAAGAATCGAGATGGTAGAATTAATCTTCTGGACGAGCTCTTCAATACAACATAATCTGAACTTCATCTAAAAACAATACAACATAACACAATAACATTAGTAAGGCAGTAAATGTTGATAACCCTGTAGGTATCAGACTTGTCTATCTGTAAACTAAGAAGTCCCTAACCTGGAGTTATAACTATATACATAACCCCTGAAGTTTGAAATATATACATTATATATTGTGAACTCCAACAAACTGCACATATTTGTATGACTTCAAATATACATGTATTGCGAACTTCAGAAAAATATACATAACCATGTTGACATCAACTCATATAGTAGGGTTCTACACCTTTGAGATCTATCATTGTTGTTTATCATGTTAGCACCCCATAGAATATCAAATTTTTCCGACTATAAATTAAGGGAGTCCTTACCTGAAATTATTAATATATATTGTGAATTTCAAAAAAATGCACATATTTGTATGACTACAAATATGTATATTTTGCAAACTGCACATAGTCGTGTTGGCACCAACTTATATGTTAAGGTCCTGCAACTCTTTGATCTATTAGGTATCAGATTTTTCTGACTGTAAATTAGAATTCTTACCAAGAAGTTCTAAATATATATACATAATCCTAAAGTTTGAATTATATGACTACAAATATGTTTATATTGCCAACTTAAAAAAAATGCACATATTTGTATGATTACAAATATGTATATATTGCAAACTTTAGTGTACGATTACAAAATATGTATATATTGTGAACTTCAAAAAATACACATAATTATACGGCTACAAATATGTATATTTTACCAACTTAAAAAAATACATATATTTGTATGACTATATATATTGTGAAGTTTGAAAGAATGGGCATAGTCACGTTAACACCAAATTATTTGGAAAAATCTTATACAAAAATTATTGGAAATAATTCAAATATAAATATAAAGTTTATATTGGGTAAAAAATAATAAAGTTAAAAATTCTATATAAGAAAAAAATCTAATATTTTTAAAATTTTTGATGAGTTAAATTGAAGTAATATTTATATAATTTTTTTTCCGATAAATTTTCTTTAAGAAAAAGTAGAAATGAGAAACTTGTACTATAACTAAATGTTGTTTATTTTAAATCTATTTTCAGTATTTTTTACATAATATGTTTGTGATAGAAAGCAATGTACAAAAATTATAAGTTAAAGGAAGATTTATTTGAAATTGATAGTTAATTTATTTTCCTCTTTGTTCAAGCATAAATTAGGGAAGTGAACTGATAAAAGGGTGTTGTATTTAGGGATATCAAAAAAATTGTACCCGCAGGTATTCGCGGATAAAATCCGCAATGGGTAGAAAACGGATATTAAAAATGGATATCCGCTACTCGCGGGTACGAGTATTTTTTGATATCCACATGTTAACGGGGCAGGTAGGGTATCATAGTATCTGTACCCGTGGATACCCGTACCCGCTAAACTTACACCCCTTGATATTCTTTTCTTTTCGTTCTTTTAAATTGGGCATATACATCAAACCTTATATAGACAATTACGTTTATGATATGCTTGTTGTCAAATGATGGAATCAAAATAAAAATACTTTGCATGTGACAATTGAGGTTTATTATTTGCTTATTTTTCATGAACCAATCGGATGAAGTGAGTTTGTTGATCAAAGCACTAATTAAAGCATTTTCATTGTGTTGAACCTCATTCTATATCTACTTCTACAATTATTTGGACTTGTATCAACTTATTTGAACTTTATTTAAAATTAATTTATGATAGTGATGTATTTTATTTTATTTTATTTGAATTTATGATTAAATATTTATTTTTTAAATAATTTTGTAAATACCCGCAGGTAATAGACGGATACCCGCACAATAGATACTCGACGGATATAAATACAGATACGGGACAAATATTTATCTAACAAGTAGGATACGGGAAAGCTTCTATATGTACCATACCCGGCCGTTGACATCCATTATTAAAAGAAAAAAAAAACATAAAATATGTATGATGATGAACATATAATTAGGTGGGTGAGTGAGAGGGAGGCAGGTGAGGAGACAACGTAGGTGGAATAGGGTTTGGTCCCTGCGGGGCCCACACTGAGGTAAAGCACAAAGTCCAATGACAGTGAACAGTGACAGTAGTTGCAGCGACTCCATTCAATTCAATCAGAGAAGGAGGTGCCGCTGCTCCTCTCACGTGGATTCCTCTTCATCATCGTTGACTCTCTCTGTTTCAATCTCTTACCTCAACTATGCAAAATAGTTGTATTCTGCTTTTGAATCATGCTATAAAAATGAATTACTCTGAAAACTGAAAAACAGTGAAAAAAAAAAGAAAGAGAAAATTGTGGCACTCTGGTCTCAAGTTTTAATGAGAAGATCGAGGTTTTAAATATGTGAGATTCCATGATAATATCATGCAATCCAAAATAAGTACGAAAGTGAGATTTGATAAATATTTGGATATGTTTTCCTTCCAAATTAAGTTTGGCTGTATTCTGAGAGAATATTTATAAAGATGCCAAAGCAAGTAATTAATGAGTGAGAGATGAACATTAAACCCTAATCACGCCTCCTTAACATTTTCTTAATCTTTGCTTCTCACTCTATATCACTGTTTGCCAACTGTAAGGATTAGGTTTTATATTCAAATGCTGATTTCACATTCCTTGTATCATGCATATACACCTTGGATATATATAAATATATATATATATATATATATATATATATATATATATATATATATATGTGTGTGTGTGTGTGTGTTATATGCTATATATGATGAAAAAAAAAATGTAAGAGAGAGTAAGTGTGTGTATATTAGGTGAGTGAGTTATAAAGAATGAAGGGTTAGGTTTTACATATATGGTGTGAGAGTTTTCTTTGCTTTTGCTCTCTCTTACTGTTTGCTTTAGTTTACGTTCTGTTCCATTTTTTCTCTTTCTTTCTCTTGCTATCTCTAGAACGCGTTTTGAGATGAGAACAAGGGTTTTTTCAAATCAAAATTTTACGTGGCTATACCTACTATTCAGATCTTCTTTGTTCCATTATCTATTCTCAGATGTGGCTGGTGATGGGAGATTGGGGTTGATGGGAATGTTGTTTGGCTCGAGGTATCTGCATGAGGGTGGATTTGTTCATCTTTTGAAGCTTATAAATTTCTGGGTTTCAATCTTTTTGAACCCTTGGAAACAAACAAAAGCTTTAAAGTTTGGATTTTAAGACTACCCTTTGTGTGATCTCGGACCAGGCTTCATTCCCGTTAACCTGATCTCTCTCTTACTTCATGGCGGCTTCACGACGGTTTCCGGTGATTGAGGTGAGGCTGAATAAAGACTCTCTGACGGTGGTGTCTGGCCAATGATGAAAAACTCTACAGTTTGTGTTTGTGAATTCAGACATTGCATGAGACAAAACTTTGAAACATTTGTCAAAAACCCTATTGAACTAAGATTAAAAAGATGTCTTTGACCTAGTTGTTGGTGTTTTATTTGTCATATTTCTTGTGGCTCCATACATATTCTTTCAACCTCTCTCTCTCTTGTGATTTAATCTAACCATTGAAACTTGAGCTTTGTGTATTAATTGTATCTAACTAAAAGGGGATCAGACTTCAAATCTTTATACATAAATTATTTTTCTCGGGTGATGATTAGTGAGTGATTGATATCAGTTTCTTAAGTTGAATAATATATTTTGAGAAACCCAAGGAGCTTTGAAATTCTGTATTCTGTGAGTGTAGGTTTTTCCAGCTATAGCATCTTAGGGTTTGAGATTCCCAACCATCTTTTCTAGTTGTCAATAAGTTTCATTTCAAGTAAGTAGTTGGCTTTACTTTTTGAGGTAACATACTTTTCTTCCTCAGTTTTTTCACATACTTCTCTGTTCCTAATTATTTGTAGTACTAATATCTTTAAGATTTAGTTAACATGTTTTCATTATATTGCAACAGGTAAATATAGACAAAGTTGTACATAGAAGATATGAACAAAATTTGTTTCTCTACATTTTCCTTTCGTTTGTATTTCACCCTTTTCCTCAATTTTAGTGTTTTTTTTTTTCTTTCAACTTATAAAAGGTGGAAGAAGGAGGAAACATGTGTGGTGGTGAAGATCTGAAAAGTTGTAATTCTTCTAAAGGTTTTAATAAATATTGGTGAAGGATATAATTTCCAACATTAAGATTATACAGTAGTTGCTGTGACACATGGTAAACATTTATCTGGGATGTTGTGAAGAATCCATGAAATTCTGCAATCTTGAATCCTTGATTTTAATTTTCTGATTAAACATGTTTCAGTTTTTTGTTGGTTATGTTGCTTCATTTATTTATTTTGATCAAGTATTATGTTAGAGAATTTACACTATATTGAACTTTCATGATGACCAATTCATATCTCAACAAATTAAATTAAGTGTGACTATGATAATCTTCTGATGGACATTACTGAAATTCAAGTCCCTCGAGTAATTACGTCATAAACATGAAAATCCATTTAAGTGAAGGGACTGTAAATTTATATATACTCATTGTATATATAAACTAAGCAGATTAATATGCTCGGAAAATTGAATTTAATTAATAATCCAGTATAATTGAATAATATTATATCATATATATCATAATCTGATGCTGCACACATGAAATTTTTTCTTTCAAGTCCACAAGCCATGTACCTTGCAGAACTTTTTTATTCTTCTCTGAAGGCAGGTTCAGAAAGCAGGACCTTTTAGGTGGAAAAAGTTGTGGAAAAGAAAAGGAAAACTTTATTTTTTTATATTTTTATGGGGATGAAACCTGTGATTCTTTTCAAAATGAATGCACCCTCTTCTAATATTTTCAATATTCATTGAATTTAAAACTAAGAAAGGGAAAGGGAAGTAAATTATTATTTTTATTGTACATATGCAAGTATTTTGTTACTTTTTGTTAGTTGAAAAAATATTCTGCATTTGATCTTATTTTAGGGTGAGATGTACGAATATCTGAGTTACATGTATGGCAATCCGTGCAGCTGAGACATAGCATGTGATAATTGTGTAATCATTTCTTATTATTATTGAATCTGATTCTTTCTTTTTTTTTTCTGACCATTTCTGAACGGAAAATTCAAATATATGTTTGGATCTTTTCTAAATAAGAAGACAAGAATATACATCTAACACTTCTCCCTCTTATTTTTTTTTTTCCTTTTAAAAGAAAAACTCATTCAGAAAGTTATTTAATTGTTAGTTTTCTTATTCAAATGGTTCTGAGTAAATTTCTTTATGTGCTGATTTTGAATTCTGCATCGTTGTGCATTAATCATTATAGTTGAATAATGTTTTTCCTAATAATAAATGGATGGAGAATAGTGAGAAATAAAAAAAAAATTTATGGGTGGAGGATAGTGAGAAATAAAAAAAATAAAAAATAAGCAAATTTGTGAGAAATAGAAAAAGAACAAAAATTACCGTGTTTGAAAGGGTGGAGGAAATAATTTAAAAGAAAAAAACTATATGAGTTGAGTTGTTTGGTAGAATAGGGAAAAGTAGAAATAATATGTAGGACTTACTTACTATTTTTTATATTTTTAGTTTTATGAAGTTATATCATTTTAAAATATTTTTTTAGTTATTTTACTAAATAAATAAACATTTAACTTTATTTTTTTCTTATTTCTCCTTTCTCAACTTATTTTTTTCATTTTATTGTATTTATTCCTTTTCTCAAATAATCCAAATCAAAACTGTGGACTAAAAACAGCGTTAAAAACTCAAAATCCTAATTTAGATCAATTTTGTACATTTTTATTTATGTAAATTTGAATAGTTTATATGATTCTACAAAATTTGCTTCAAAAAAACACATATATCACTTGTTTTATGTTCTGATACCCTTCTACTCAAATAGGTAATGTGTTTAACTTGAAATTAATTTTATGCAAAATTATTTTATACATTACGTCTTTATATATATATATATATATATATATATATATATATATATATATATATATATATATATTTTTATTTTTTTATTTTTTTTGCTAAAAAAAGTCTTACTTTTCGTCTTAAATGGAACAACAGTGTTTGAGTATTCCAATTTCCAAATCACTGCCAAAAATGCTGCCTGAATTAACCTAGATTAATTATATGCGTAAAAAAATTATGTTCAAATAAGACAAAAGAAAAAAACCACAACTAAGAATACTATTACACAGATTTTTAGGAGCAATTTGAGAAATTGTTTAATATTAACTGTTGGTATTATATGTATATATGCCTTACTGGTCTAAAATAAGAGTTAGAAAACAGAAAATAGCATGAATCAGTATGTGAATACTCCTTTCAAAGCTTTTGTAATATATGAATTATTTGTACAACATATTGGAAGACTTAACAAAAGTGATTCTGGGAGAATTATGCAAAGAAACTGCATATACCGGAATGAGATTGAGGCAGAGAAAAAAAAAACAAACACTCCTTCTTTGAAACATTTAATTTACAAAGAAGGATTAAACCAAAAATAACTTTCAAGGGGTCTCAGGGAAAACTTTTTCCTCCAAGAATTTGAGGAAACGTTGATCATACATTTTGGGTTCAACTACTGATACTGTCATAGGGTCAAATTTGAGCGATTTGTATGAATGCTCAATTTTCTTTTTCAGATTATAACTCTGCAATATATCAATTACGCCCATGTAGAGCACAACATCATATACCTCAAAAAGTTCTACTTCTTTTGCCACCTTATCCTCCTCAATTTTCCTAGTAGCTTGTGCTGGCATGTTTACTCCAAGCTGCACCCTCAACCTGAGTAACAAAATCAGAACTCACTCCATTGGTTACACATGTGTTGAGAATAGTGCAAGTGTAAGTCAAAAAGTTTCACATTGGATATAATAGACAAAGTTAAACACTATATAAGATCAAAGACTCATAACACCATTGCCTTAAAGTTTTGGTGTAAAACTGGTATCAAATATCTTATATGTGTAAGACTCATGTCATATAACCATATAAAACCACAATCTCAATAACCATGCAACAACAGGTCACTACAATTCAACACAACAAACCACAAACATATTGACATATATAAACATCATGGTACTTACTACCTTGCAGTACCAGGTAGTAAAAGATCAACTTCACTATCACCCATTGAGTATGCTCTCAATGTATTCCCTCTAATGTGAGGTCCAGGTGCTGTGTTTACTATGCTTGGTTCGTGAGAAACTAATAGCAAGCCTTTGGGGAGAATCAAGTGTTCCTCTTCTTTCACTACACAAAATTATACACATAAGATCAAGTGTTCCTCTTCTTTATACACCCAAAATTTATTTTTTTTCGTAAAGAAATTCATGTATTTACCATCTCCGGAAGGTAAATTCTCCTGATGCTGCATTGATTCATGATGTTCCACGAAGGCCTTCATATTTTCTGGAGCTCGGAAATGTAATCCCAACAGAAGGCTGTAATCAATTATATGTTGTGACTCCAAGAACTTGCAATCTAGGGAAATTTGCCTTCAGAGAATGAAATTCTGGTTATGATTTGCACATTTGTCATTAACGTGACTGATTATTAAGAGCAACTTACTTGAGAAGGGATTCTCGCAATTTTTTATCCATATGAAACTCGTATTTCAGATCAAGATCTTTTAATGTTGTGTTGCAATTGATTTTATCATTATCTGTATATCTTCCTTGTGAAGATCCTTTCAGATCATAACGACGGTGTATTTGTAATTCTGTGCAAAACACATTTCCCATGACCACAAAACGGACCTGGTAAACAAAAATAAGGAGATATATATTTATTCAATTTGAAACAAAAGAAGTTCAAGATCGGTAACGGTTGATACCTTTTTTCCACCTCTTAATGTTATTCTATGGAGTCCAAAGAATTTTGTTATAAGAGTATTTTCATGATCTCCTACATGACGATAATATTTAGGGAGCATCCTAAGCAGAACCTGCACAAAAAAAAATGTTGTTATTGTTTTATAAGGCCATGAGGCAGAGTTATAGAAAAAATAAAGTTTAGAGACAAGACCACAAACCTTTAGTTCAGATTTATTCACAGTCTTAATCACAAACCTATCATCTTTAGAGAGATAAAAGATGCTGCCACTCTTTCCAGGTGAAGATAAGTCCCTTAGACCACTGTCTCCGCAAATGGACATCATGTAGTCTGCAGCATCTAACTTGAACATCTCTCTCAAATTCCTGGAAATTTAAGCTACTGTAATATATACAAATGCATAGTGCTGCACTATGTTGATTTCGAAGTTATGGAAGCATGGTGTAGATAATAAAGTTAGTAGAATAGATACCTGAACACCATAGGGCAATAATCTTTCCAGTAAAAGTTTATTGAACAATGTGGTGGAGTAAGCTTTGAACCAGTTCTTGGAAAGTACATCCTTATTCTAGCTCGATCCCCAAAATCAGATGATCGAACTTCGCGTGCAGGCACTGGTGTAATTTTTCCAACAGTATACCTGAGGATTTGTACAATGTAATTCAACAAAAAACACACCATATGGCACACATTGCTAAACACAACATGGTACTTCAAAATATGATGATGTTATTATTTTACCTGATGCCAAGCTGCAAATTAAGCTTAAGATAATAGCTTCTCCGGCCTTGAAAAATGTCCAAACATGAACTCTTCTTTACTTGCTTCACACTAAACTTATTTTGCTGTTTTTTCTTGCGTGATGACTCTGAGCACTCACTGATTCTCTCCATAATCAGAACACCTTGTGCGTACTCCCTTTCATAAACCAGAGTACTTTTAACTGATCCCTCAGATTGATCTTCATCTAAGTCATTGGGTAATAATGCAAGGGAAGAATCGTGACACACACAGTCTTGAGCAGAATCATCACTACGGATCAAATTTATTTTCAATGAGGAAGTCCTGTGAGATATTTGACGAAAACTTTTGAATCTGTTAATGACAGCAATGTTTGCAGAAAGACTACGCTTAACTCTAGGTTTTGGAGCATCATGTTTTTCAATATTCAACAAGAAACCATTATCATCACTGTCATGAGGGCTATGCAATATCCTTAATGATGGTTTTTTACTACCTGCTGGATAGAACACTCCTTTTCCATCCTTTAAGCCTCTATTCCATGTCCCAATATAAAGACCTCCATCTCCAAAATTATAAACTCCTGATCCATGCATAACCCCATTTGACCAGAAACCATCAAAAGTATCACCATTAACCCACTTCATAACTCCTCTACCATCTATTGTCCCATTTTTCCAATTCCCAACATATATGTTTCCGTTATTCCAAGTATATCTTCCACTACCTTCAGGAACTCCTTCTTTCCATAAACCCTCGTAAATATCTGAATTGGAATACTTCTTTAGTCCAATCCCATGCTGAGAATTCATCTTCCATCCCCCTCTATAACTGCACCCTGATGATGTTGTAAGTGTTCCATAACCATGTAGGTAACCTCCACATATTTCACCCTCGTACTGTGTTCCATTTGACCACAAAACCAGTCCCTTTCCTGTTATTTTCTCACCTTCCCAATCACCCTCGTACACTGTTCCATCTGACCATGTGTACTTTCCCTGGTCGTGTGGCAGAATGCCCTTTATCATACCCATGTACACATCCCCATTTGAAAAGGATTTCTCATAGAATCTACAATTTGCAAGAAAAACAGTGAAATCATATCACAAGCTAAAAGTAAAGAGATTATTAGAAACAGAACACAAGATGAATGCAGCAGAGAGTTTGAGTTTTCATGAAATTCACCTTCCGTTGTCCTCCATGAATTGCACTGTGTTTCTCTGATCTAGATCAGTATTAGGATGAGAATAAGATGTACCATTTTTTTTTTACTTGGAGGTTAAGCATGTTGCTCTGTGATATGGAAACTCATCTCCTTTCACCGGTCTCATAACTTTATTGCAGGTGATGATGAACTCTGGGACATGCACGAAACATCATAAGTGAGTCTCAAAATCAAGGGAAGAAAAAGATGAAGTAAAGAACTTCTCAGAAGGAAGAACTTAAGTAGTCATCATCCTTTTACTGAAAACGCTTTTTCATATATTAGTTACAGATTCTGAGTTTTCTTTTCAACAGCTTTTACAGAAGTCTCTTTTTCGACATGTTCTACTGAAACAGAATTATTACACAATCATGGTTTTTTATTGTCTCATATCTTTAGATTCGGATCCTCCAGAGTTTTAAAATTACTGCTAGATGGTACAGTACAGGTGTACATCTAATTCTTTATATTTGTTACATGCTAGAATGAATATCAGGGTAACCCCAGTAGAAAATAAAAAACATGTATGATTTAACTTTGAGTACACCAGTATATGAATAAACCACTGCTAAAGAAGAACTTGAATATAATAATCAGATCCAGACCAGAAAACTAAATCAGAAGTTAAAGAAGTTAAGTTTCCTTAAAGAAACAGAGAATGTAGAATTGAAATAACCCCACTTGCACTTACCATCTAGACAAAAATGCGTAAACTAATACTGAACCAGATATGCCAACTAGGTTAACTAGTTCAATAATCCAATTATAAGTCAGTGATTGATGTGATGAGATGAACAAGGAAACAACAGTTGAATTGAATTGAACAGTAAACAAACAAAAATTATTCATTACAAGAATAATAACCACCGAACTGACCTTGAAAGGATGCACAAAAGATCGATATTACCTATTCAAAAGTCTTCCCAAGAATGAAAACATCTGCAAAATAAAAACTAAAACCTCTTCAAAACAAAAATGTTTCTACAAGAGCTCCCAGATCCTTGTCAGATATGCTTTTATAGCCGACAACAACCCTGCCATGTTAAAAAGTTAATGAAGTAAAGCTTCAGAATTTCTCATATATCACCTTGCTAGATTCTCCTTCGGGTCAAGTTACTTTATTCAAACGATCACCTTAGTTTATTGAAGCAGTGAAATTTAATTAGTAAAGTTTCAGATATTTAGCATAAACTTGCACAGTATATAGGAACAGTGGCCCTTGTATTTGTACCAGTTGTTATAGCGCCAGTGAGGAACCTGAAATGGAGACACCTCAACCATCACACATTCTCTGTCTTGTATAATCATCTTGTCTCCTTGCAATGTCTTATTCTTATTTTCGTCGTTTCCTAAATAAGTTATTAGTTGTCACTGACTACTTTCAAATGTAAACCCACTTCCCTTTAAAGTTTAAATTCGCTTTTCTTTTCATTAAAGTTAAATTCATAAAATAAAATCCCATGCAATGCAGAAACTATTTGCGTGTCTAATCTTATATGCGAGATCACGAAAGGGACAAAATGCCACCGCAGAACCTGATTCTGCTCTGTGGACGACAACATGCGTCCTTGCTTTATCACATTCCTTCTATATTACCCAAATGCTACTCACATATACCTAATATATAATATATTAACTTAATCACTTCTCATATAGCATGTGTATTACAGTTACATATAGCAAATATCGTATTTTATCTGTTGGAGTTGGTATAAATTGTTCTGTGATAAAGGTCAAGTCGATCAGGTCACAATCGAATCGTGAAGTTTGGATTTGTATTACACTTTTAAGTAAAGAGAGTTACGTCTAGACTAATGTCTATAGCTTTTTGTCTAGTGATAAATACTACATCCTAATAATTATGGTCGGAGATGACATCAATTGTTCAATGACATATGGTTGATTATAGTCTTTATTGATTTTTTATTTAATTTTAGGTATAATTATTGATTTGGTATCCCAACTTTTTGGTTAAGTTCAATTTGATACCCATACTTCTGGTTTGTTCAATTTAGTACCCGTGTTCATACAGGACACGTGTCAACCGATGAAATTTTTAATTTTTTTTAATAAAAATTAATTTTTTTTTCAAAAAATTTAAAAACTGGCATGTCTCAGCTTATCATCGTGCCACGTGGCCACTTACAATCATGACACATGGCAATGGTAATAGTTGTATCATGTATATATAAGTTGTAATTAAGTTTATTTACTAATTTGGTCTCAGATTGGAGATGACGAAATTGGATCATTTTAAAAAATTGGGTACTAAATTGAACCAAAAATTTAAATTGAGGTACTAAATTGAAAACAACATTACCACTGCCACGTGTCATGATTGTAAGTTGCCATGTAGCACAATGATAAACTGACACGTGGTAGTTTTTTAAATTTTTTCAAAAAAAATATTTTTTAAAAAAAAAAATTAAAAATTTCATGACTTGACACGTGTCCTGTATGGACACGACGTTAATTTCAACTTGACGGAAATGACCAAATTGAATCTCTTTAGATAATTGGGATACTAAATTGAACAAACCAGAAAGTTGGAATACCAAATCACTAATTATACCTTAATTTTAAGATCAAGTAAATCTTTAATATATAATCTTACTCGAGTTAAATGCGAGAATATATGCTATACAAATTTATCTTTACCTGTATAAATAATACAATTTTATATTTTTGATTCTAATTCGAGACCACCCGTTAACTCTTCTTCTTCATCCAAGTAATGAAATATGATTAAGTTACATTATTTGAATATGATTCAATCATCGTTTCTAACTAAATGTGTTAATAATGTATCTTTCTTACAACTTAACTTCTTAAATATTACATCTTTACAAAAATTAAAAGTATAGTTGTGATATGTTGACTTTAGAAAATAATGTTGCACATATGATGGCACAGATCTATTGAGAGAGAAAAAATATCTGCTTTAATAATTGAGGCTTTGTTTTCTGTGTTTGCAAACTTGGAATATTAATCTATTATACAAGAAAAACTCCTTGGAAGTGTAATTATTATGTTAGTCATTGTTTTCATTAATTAAATATAGATTTCTTAATTTGGTAGTGTAGAAAAAAGTCTTCATTAATCCTTTATGTTATTTTTTGACATCCATAAAAAAGTGATATTTAGAACTAATTTAATCTTATAAAATTGTAAAGTGTCATTTACATTTATTTATATATTATAATATTATAATTTCACTTTTTATTCAGTTGATGTTCAAACATTAATTTACAGGAATGAATAACTCTTTATTTGGAGTTTCATCCAGACTTAATAGTTTTTCACTGTGAAAAATTAAGACAAACAATGGTAAGATAAAATTAAAACAAGGGCCCTGAAGCTGTTACATTTATTGATCTTCATCTTTCTTGATCTTCCAAGGCGAAGAGTAATTTATTTTACACGGAACGATGTCTTCTTGGTGTTCCAAACTTTATCTGATTCAGATTCAACACTGTCAGCCTTGTGTTGTTGTTGTTGAATATTTAGGTTCCTAACTTCATCTTGTGCTTTATCTGATTTGTTCAGAGATGAAAAGACAAGTGGCTTGATTCCCACTAAGTCAGTATCGGGTGAAAACTTATACGGTAACTTGTTCGGCTGCATCTTTCTAAAAGTAATAGAAATTCTGTAAAAGACAAATGTTTTAGAAGATGATACAGTAACAAAGGATAAAGGAATTTTGAGTAAATTTGACAGATTAAAAATACCTTTTTGATGACACAGATGGAATACAGTGCTTAGCAATGTCAGCCCCATTGCCATTCAAAACGAACACTGACCTATAGGATCAAAATGGCCATTAGTTTGTCTAAACAACAATGACAAATAATTATAATCAAATGTTATTTTAAACTTAACCTTACAAAATCTAATTTGTAAGGTGAAGTTTGAATTCACTTACATACCATAAACTGACTTTATCAATAATCAATATAGGACTTCCAACACACTTTCTCATGTTAAACTCTAACTCATGATTCTGATACCATGTTAAGATGTAAATTTTAAGCTTAAATCAACCTTACAAAACCGGCTTGTGAAGTTTACACTCAATTATATATTTTAACTTGACTTGATTGACTATATCACTAGTCAATGTGTGACTTCCAACATCAAACACAATATTCAGTCAGAAACATAAAACTAGAAGAAAAAATAGAGGGCATGATCAAAATATCATTCATATATTGGAAGTGAAGAGGAGGGAATGAAAGCTTACCCAACAGGCAAAAAAAGGGATATAGGACCTGCAAACTCTCCCGCAGAAACAACTTGCAAGTTTGAACCAAATAATATTTTACACTCGCTCAAGAATGAGACGGTGTAAAATGGCCTCATAAAATCATGATTGTCAATGTGAGGAGGAATGCAATCTCCTTCTTCATATATGTTCACAATGCAACTATCTGGAATGCATGAGGAAGGAATTATATTCCACCTAACCATCCTCTTTATCATTTGCTTGAACACAGGTGGTAATGGATCAACTTCTTCATCTCTCATTATGCCAGGAGGGATACCACTTTTGTTCTGTAGTGTTTTACAAAAGTAAATAAGCAAAAAAGTGTCAAATAAGAATGAAAAAAAGCAGTAAATTATGTCCTACCACTGCATAATTGTAACAGCAGCCAAATTGTATTGTCACACGTCCCTTACCACGCATCCACTTTCTTGGTTCTGAATATGTTCGATCTGTACACGAGAAAGACCAGTACATGTAAGATACAAAACCAAGACACTTTTCACCAGTGTAGAGATACTATTTTGCTACAAGTGCAAGTGGTTCAAGTAAACTCTGACATATAGGAGAATGAGGAATCATGCTAGGTATCAACAGAAATTGGACTTCAAATCTGCTTTAAGCACTATTCAATGGTATATAAGTCAGTTAATGTTTCTCTGAATAATACATTATGTTACTGACTTTGCTCAAGAATTCGACAGGTTAATTATGCTTCACATATGAGTTTTTATAAAAAAAAACTAAAATATGAAAATCTAAAGCTCTACAATGTAGTTCACAAATAAATCAAAGGACTGAATTACTGAATTGCAGAATTTAGAACACACACCTTTAAGTTTCCCTTGTTGTCCCCTCCATTGCAATCTGTATATCCACTCAACGATTTTCCTCTGCTCCAGCTCATTGAAAACTTCAGTGTGAAGTTCAAGCCCCTGGAGCACATTTATGTGTCTACCATTTATCCTTTCAATTAAGCTAAAGTCCTTTTGGCTGCAAACCAGAGAATACCTTATTTGCTCTTTTCTTTCCTCCGATAACCCATTTTTGAATGAAGAACCTTCACAAATCCCATCATTTAACAACAGCTCAAAATCAGATTGCTTGCAGCCTACCAAATTCCCAGGTGAAGAACCGAAAACGCGTTTCTCATCATCCTTCACTGAAGTATCAGAATCACGCCTCTGCGAACAGTTCCTCAGACTTTCATTTCTTTTAGTCAAAGACTCTGAATTTGAAGCATCATCGTTGAAGGACATTTCCACAACATGGTCCCCGGAAGACTCAAAGCCTTCATCATCCAGAGAGCAAATTTCATCTACCTTTCCTACGAGCACAAATAACCGATTACCACAGACATCAATTAGGCAATATAAGCATATGTATGATATCCATTAGCAATATATTATACAATTAAGGCAAAAAACTGAAATTGAATTGAAAGTCCAGAAGCAGAAGCAAGTAACTTGTTTTGGTATATTCATAAAAAACAAAAGTAGCTAAGAGTTATGCATCAATTATCAGCACTTGACCTATCTAACAAGAAGTGAAATTAAAGAGCATGAAATGTTTGATACTTTTGCGTAGCGTTGTGATCCGAGAATGGAGAAGAGTCTGACAGTGGGAACAGAAGTCATGAGAAAGGAGATCCAAAATGTCCTCCTTCTTCAAAGATCTGAGAAACTCCATGAATACGGCATAGCATGACTCACACTGACTTGTGTGTTCTATGGTGTTTCTTTGTGATTGTGTTATGAATACAGTGCTTACCAAGTCAAGTCTACGGAGAGAGAATATAAAATTCTACCATTGAAAGAGAAACAAACGGATGTTATAAATATGGAAGATGTTTTTTTAAACGGCATGCCCCACTTGATAACTCATTTATATGAATATTTTGAGATTTAATGTTGGAATTGACACATTTTGCTCTATGTTATTTTGTTAATAATTGTATACAACATTCTTTGTTTAATAGGGAATGAAATATTTATGTTTTGTATTTGATGATTATGCATTCTTTACTTGTGTTGAAGATAAAGTAAGGTTCCATGTATTGCTTGTCATCAAGCAAGAGATATTTACCTTAGGAAAAAGAAAAATGTATTTATAAAGTGAAAACATTTATTTATTCTTGTTTAAATCGTAAGTGTCATCATACTGAAAATTTGGTTAACTTGAATTGAATCAAATAAAACCCCTAAAATGAAAAAAAAAATAAAATCATAACATCAAATATACATTAATTTTAGGATATATCTTCGGTATTAATCAGTACCTATGATATGGATTATTTGATTATTTTTAATTTAAATTAATGCAAAAAAGTATATTTAAAGTATACAAGAACAATAATTTAAGAAGTTTTAATGAAATATAAATTTTAATTTATGAAAAATACATAAATTTACAAGAAAAGCTTTTATTTCTTTATCGATAGCTCAAGAATGTAGAAAAGTTTATAGATTAGATTAAGTAAGATTAGTATAAAAATGAATCTTTAGTTATTTGTACTAAATTCATATATTTTTCTAACTCAAGAGTTGTCAAAACGGGTAAACCAGCCTGACCCGACTCGACTCACCACGAGTTAATGATTTAGTGAGTCAACCTAATTTGGCTCACTTTTTAACGAGTCAAAAAAATTTAAACCTGACCCGACCCACCACGTATTGGCACGTTAAACGGGTTCGCTCAGAAATTCACTTAATTAAAAAATATATGATTTTTTTATTTTTTTTCAGTCAAAACTAAATTGTAATTCTAATTAAAATCTAAATAAAATTTAATATGATCAAAATATAAACCAAAATAAGAAAAAATACAAATTATTTATCTATTGGATAAAAAAATAACTTAACATGGCCCAAATGTAAAATCTAACTTAATAAAAAAAATAAAAAAACTTGTGTGACCTTTTTATCTACAGATTGCTGAGCCAACCCGGCTCACCACAGGTTCAACCCGGATGAGCCGGGTCAAAAATCAATCTGTATTAAAATTTTAAAAAAAATTTCAACTCAACCCGAACCCGTGATAAATCGAGTTAACTTGCAAATTCCAACCCATATTTACGTCTCTACCCAAAACTAATGAAATTATAAAAAATTTATATATAGTACTTAATTTTCTCATATCTAAACTCACAGGAGAATTTTCAATAATTTTATATTTTTGGTTGAATCACATTCATCTTTAAAAAGTTTACCTGGGAATGAAATTTCACTACTGAAAGAAAAAATGGGTTTTGGGCACTCTGCAATCCCTTCTTCTCTGGCAATTCCCGCTTCCGCGTCGACGGCGGAGCCACACACCCAAATTCGAACTCAGCCTCAACCTCACAGAACCACCGTCAAATTCCGAAGCTCCAAATCCTTCCCCTCCGCAAGAAAAGCAGCCACACTTGAAATTCAGCGCTCTTCCGATTTGCCTTCAACTCTTGCTAGGTTTTCTCTTCCATTGCTACGCCGTATTTTCATTCTTCCTTCTTCTTTCTACGTTTTCTCACTCTCTGGCTATGACTTTCAGGCTAGGAGAAGCTTTGACCGTCAAAGACCTCAATGCCGTTCTTTATCACTTTAAAAGTTCAAACAAATTCAACCATATCTCTCAGGTGTTCGCTTCTTCCACTTTTTATGTATAAACTACAAATAGCTTTTGAGAAATTAATATTAATATGAATTAATATTTACAGATTAACTACAAATAATTTATTTTATTTTATCAATGCATCGTTATTCTGTTCCGTAATGTGTTTACTGTTATTGAAATTGCATTTGCAGCTGTTTAAGTGGATGCAAGAGAACAACAAGATTGATGTTTCGTCTTATTCTCATTACATGAGGTTCATGGCGAATAATCTTGACGCTGCTGAGATGTTGCAACTGTACCATAACATTCAAGATGAATCAGCCCGGAAAAATACCCTTGTATGCAACTCTGTTCTTGGTTGTTTAATCAAGAAAGGCAAGTTTGATTCTGGTATGAAACTCTTTCAGCAGATGCAGCTAGATGGTCTAGTTCCTGATCTTGTTACCTACAGCACGGTATGCCATTTTATTCTTTATCTTATTTCACGCTTTCCTTACATTTGTGAAAATGAGTTCTTTTTACTTAATTCAGCATGCTTGAAGTTGTAACTTTAAAATCATTCAACTCTCTGATTCTAACAAACTCCTACTCAAACGGATCCACCAGCTAGGCATTATCCTAACAAGATTATTCTCCACGGGCTGAGTTAACATTCTAGAGCAACTAGGACAGTACTAAAGGCCCACAATCTGCTTATGTCTTTGGCTTGATGATGGTTCTTTTTGGCTTGCTGTACCCTTCTGCAGTAGCATAGACAGGGCCTTCTCCAGTAGACTTTGTAGTGTTGACTTTTTATGTTTTAGGCATATACATGGGTCTAACTTTAGGATTTAATACTTTCCTATTTTCTGATTTCGGTTGTTCTCATCTTTAGCTTCTTGCAGGTTGCATTAAAATAGAAAATGGCTATCCTAAGGCGTTAGAGTTAATTCAGGAATTGCAACACAATAAACTTCAGATGGACGGTGTAATTTATGGGACAATCCTGGCAGTGTGTGCTTCCAATAGTAAATGGGAAGAAGCAGAAAAATATTTTAACCAGATGAAGGATGAAGGTCACTCACCAAACGTTTATCACTATAGCTCTTTGCTCAATGCTTACTCAACGTGTGGAAGCTACAAAAAAGCTGATATGTTGATTCAAGATATGAAATCTGAAGGGTTAGTACCAAACAAGGTTTGTTTTCCCTATCATTTACTAATTTTAAGATCATAGTTTGTGTGTAGCAATTTATGGCTATTAAATCATGGTCTTTGATAATATTATACGGGCATGACTATTGTTCACTATGATTTAAAATTAAATTTGGACACTTAGGATATCTTAACCTCATGCCAGATACATAATGCAGAATTGTAGATGGAAAAATTAGGATTTTATCTTCAATAGAAGCAAGCAAGTATACTGATTAATTAAAATAAAAAAATATTGGTAAAGGATTGATTTCATGTGGATTGTTACAAGTATTAACTACTAAAAAATCAGTATTATTTGTGAAAAAATAAAATCAACGGGAAAATTTTGAGAATTCCAGACTAATACAGAAAAGGAAACTAAAAAGACAACTATTATAAAAGTTCAACGAGTAAAAAAAGTCATGCATGAATCAATTCAAAATATTTGAAGTGGATGCCATGTCCTCAACATTTACACTTTACCTAAATACATTTTTTTTTTAATTTGAAGTCAAGAAAATAATCAATTGCCTCTGAGAAAACCAGGCGAGGAAAATATATGCAGCTTCCTCAGTCTAATATGTCAATATAGTTTACCATCGAAGTAGAATATTAATAACCAGTTTAACAACAAAGTAAACAACTGAAGCTGTTTTGTTTCTTTTATCTTTAAACTTTTGCACATTCACCCTTATACCATCAATCTTGTATAAGGGTCGTGTTAGAGAGAGATATACAATATAAAACAATTCGTATGTCTTCACCAAACATCACTTTTTTTGTCTTGTTGAAATGCAAAACCTTTCGTATGTTTCCTATATGTCACTTTTTAATATTTGATATAGAGCAAGCGTTCACTAAAAAGGACTCACGCTTATTTAAAATAATGTTTTGCAGGTCATATTGACTACCTTACTGAAGGTATATGTTAAAGGAGGTTTGTTTGACAAGTCTAGAGAATTATTAGCTGAACTGAAATCTTTGGGCTATGCTGAAGATGAGGTAAGAAAAACCTTTGAAATGAACAACAAAAGGTTGTTTTGTGTTTAAAACATTGTGAGATCATTTAATAAAATCATATTATCTATTCTTAACTGATGACCTACAATTTGTTTAATATCATAAATTATATATCCTTCTTTTAACCTTTTTATTTTCCCATGTCTTCTTTTCCAACTACCACTATTTATTTATCTGAATTTATATGCAGATGCCATACTGTATACTCATGGATGGCCTAGCTAAGGCAGGAAAAATACATGAAGCCAAAGTAATCTTTGATGAAATGATGAAAAACCATGTCAGATCAGGTAAGTTGTATTCAATGAAATGTATGACATGATAAACATTCGTATAAATATCTGGTTATTCTAAGCCATTGGTTATTTCCCACATGTGCAGATGGCTATGCTCATAGTATCATGATATCAGCATTATGTCGAGCCAAGCTTTTTCGGGAAGCAAAACAGTTAGCCAAGGATTTTGAAACCACCTCTAATAAATATGATCTAGTTATACTGAATTCAATGCTGTGTGCTTTCTGTAGAGTAGGTGAAATGGAAAGTGTAATGGAAACTCTAAAAAAGATGGATGAACTTGCAATCAGTCCAAGTTACAATACCTTCCATATTTTAATAAAATATTTCTGTAGGGAAAAAATGTATCTATTAGCTTATCGAACCATGAAGGACATGCATACTAAAGGCCATCAACCAGGAGAGGTATGGCGTTTTATCCAAATACTAATATGGAATCCCCTGTATTATTGAACTTGGTCTTTCCTCATTATGTGACTGAAAACTGTCCTTTTAATTTTATTATGTGTACACATCTTTTTGGATCTTTGTGGCGGCAAGGCTGCTGCTACCTTGTTACCTAAAGGTCACAGGTTCAAATCCTGGAAGCAGTCTATCTGCTAGTGGGGTTAAGGCTGTATGAAACTGTTCACCCTAGACCCCACTAGGTGGATGTCTTATGCTGTAGTTTTCATTTTCATTTTTTGTACATAAATTGTTTGGACCCTGGTTAGGGATTTCACACTTTTCTTGCCCAGAACCTGGTGTAGATTTCTGCTTTCTACAATTATATATCTCTGCATGTTTTTCAAAATTGAGGTTTTTTCCTTTCTCTTATTAAATTTTTCTAATCTACTAGTTAGCCTTACAGTTTTACCTAATGGAAATAGCTGCGTTCCTGAAGAAAAAAATGAAAGACCTGTAAAATAATTATTGGAAAAGGGAAAAGAGTCTAATTGTTAAGTTGCACTTACAGAACTAAAACACTGAGAATGTTTCATTTGATGAAAAGCTACCGCAATCTTATTTTCATCTGTTGTTGGTTTAGTTACTAAATAAAAGTTTATAATGTCTTTCTCTCTTTGTAGGAGCTCTGTTCCTCTTTAATATCCCACCTTGGTCAGGTAAATGCTTATTCAGAGGCATTTTCTGTTTACAACATGTTGAGATACGGCAAGAGAACAATGTGCAAGTCACTTCATGAGAAGATTTTGTACATTCTTCTAGCAGGTCATCTTTTGAAAGATGCATATGTAGTAGTCAAGGTATTCTAGGTTTACAGAATACATAAATCCTAGTGTTTCTCTTGTTATTGCAGTTCATCTGATGATGAATCTTGTCCTGTTCAGGATAATGCAAAATTTATTTCTCATCCTGCCACCAAAAAATTTGCTATTGCATTCATGAAGTCAGGTAACATCAACTACATAAATGATGTTCTGAAGACTCTCCATGATAGTGGCTACAAGCTTGATCAGGTAATAGGCTTGGTGGTATTTCAATTTGAATACTGTTATTTGAATGACATTTGATTCATGATTTTCTTTTCCTTGACATAATGACACCAACGCAAAGGATTTCTAAATCATACCTTTGGCACTGCAAAAGTCCTGACTTTGACCTGATTGCTTTTTGACAGTTTGAATAAAGTAGAATAACTGATGGAATTTTTTAACAACTAGGTCCAGATTAAAGGATTTTCAGTAACCCTAGAGCTAGGGTTTGTGGCTTTAACTTTTTACTCCAAACTTAATCATATTCGTTGTTGTGCAGGATTTATTTGCGAAGGCTGTGTCACGCTATTTAGATGAGCCTGAAAAGAAGGACTTGCTGCTACACTTACTACAGTGGATGCCAGGGCAAGGTTACGTGGTTGATTCATCAACAAGGAATTTAATCCTCAAGAATTCACACTTATTTGGTCGTCAGCTCATTGCCGAGGTTTTGTCCAAGCAACGAGTACAATTAAAACACAAAAATCTCACTAGATAAAGCATCATCCTAACTCTACGATGATGGTATATTGAATCACTTCATTTTTCCCCTCTTCAATTTTTTCGATTGAGTTTTTATAAACAGCATATCCACACCTTAGTTCTAGGGGTGTGGATTCACGAGTTGTATATACAGCAGAAATAAATATATCGCGTCAAATAGATATATGATCTTTTCAGTTTTTTTTTTTTTTTTGATAAGCAATAAAAGGGTGATTCTGTCAGCAAAGGATAAAAGGAAAACAAAAATTGTAATGCCTAATTATCATCACCATTTAGACAAATATGGGCCAAAGTAATCTTGAGATGAATCCTGCACGTACAAACTAATAAATATTTGTTACCCTATATTGACTTTTTTTTCTGATGAAATAAATGTATTCGATGCTTTCTAATTTTAGAACCTCTGTATTTACTAAATATTTTCATGCCTTTTATTCTTTAACGTGTACCATAAAGCACAGACACATAAACAAAACTCAACACTAAAATGAAAATATAAAAGAGATGGAAGGTTAGATTATATTGTAATTTATTTTTCATGGTCGTATTGAATAAACGAGTTAAAGAGGTAAAATAAGAAGTGAATGATATATCATGTGACCTTTTTTTACTGTCTAACAGAAGTAAAGTAATATAAGAATTAATGTTATGGCTGCTAAGGATTGTGTGGCAGAGATTGAGCCTTTAGATATGAGAGACAAGTTAAAAAAGAAGGATGTATGGATCAAAGAAGTGTCTTTGTCATAAGGTTAAACTTAACCATTTGAACTTTGGTATGATTTATTAATTCTAATGTAAAGAACTAGCACATTTTGGTGCAAGTAGGCAAGCTTTTAAAAAAATGCAGTTCCAATCTCTATGCGTTGTTGTTCCCCCCAAATTCCTCTGAATAAATGCATCCGTTAATTATCAACAAATTTGCGTGATGAACCAAAGTAAGAAACTTTAGTTCCTTCACAAATGATTGTGAGGAGGAAATTCGGATTGCTTGAGAATGAGGAATTATGATTATACAGAGAGATAACAAATTATAGATTACAAAAGATAAAGAATTGAATGTAGTATTTAATTTTATAGTGGGCCAGACTATTTTGACCCTAACCCATCTTGCCTGTTTCTTATGCACCCTATTAATTTTCTTCCTGCACCCTATCAAAGCTTCTGAAAATTTTATTCGGAATAAGGGCAAGTGTCTTTCAGAAAAGTGGTTGAATATCTTCTAAAAAAATGTTTCCATGATTAATTTAGAACATTTCGAAAAATAAAATCCAAAATAACGGACTGTAGGAGAAATAGCCACCCATTTTATGTGAAGGTTTTGTGACCACATATTGTTAATCCATTCATTATGTGGGAAAGTACAAAAAAACCTATTTTAAAACTGGCTTGGTCCGTGGACTGGACCATTTATAAAATTAACGAATTTCCACTTACATGATACTTTAAAATTTTCAATAACATGACTTCTTCTGCAGTTGTAACATGTCAAAATGCTTATGGTTGTTAACCATTACGTCCTTATTTTTGGCCCCATTAAGTAAAGGATGGCAGGAAGTATCTCCATCACAGAAGGCAATTCACACTTGCAACATCAAAATCCAGAAGACAGAGAACTCTTCAATTTACAAAAAAGATTAAATCAATATCACAATCAAGCACTACTAATTCAATTTAATGAAAAAAATTTCCTTTTGAGGAAAGGAAAAAAAGGTATAGATTCAAAACAAAGAAATCATTCAATGAACCACCAATAAGGGTTTTACTTTTGTAGAGTTTTATTTATGCCATTCTTTTATAAGTGACATTTATATAAACATGCGATTAACAACTCATTTCCACATAATAAAGAATAGCATAAGTAACTGAATACTTCAAACATTTCACATTTCTTAAATCGATATTCCATTTCGCCTTTCAACAATTACATTCTCAGATTGAATACTAACATTGCTTACAAAAATATTTCGAACAGACATAATGTATAGCCATGCCATGTTGTTCGCTCTACTTTAAAGCTACTTTAAAGCTCTCCGACAAGTGCTGATAGTACTGCTTTTGCTGTTCCAAAAATAAAGATAAATCAATGAAAAATGTGCTGATAGTACTGCTTTTGCTATTCCAAAAATAAAGATAAATCGATGAAAAATTCTATTAACTAATTTATTCACCACAAGGCATCATATTTCATGCTTATGAAAATAGAGGCATAAGACGTACCCGGTCAGATACTGAGGGCGAGACTTTACTTAGTGCCATCTCAAAATGAATACTCTTAATAGTTGTATCTTTCTCTTCAACAGCAGCCATTGCTGCTTCATTAATCTGTATAGCCAATACAATCAGTATCTCCAAATTTACTCTTTTCCCTATAATCCTAACTACATAGTTTGTCCCAACAATGATCAAACACGCATGCATACATACATACAATGATATAAGGGATAAAAGGACATAAGGGATAAAAAGACTAAGAGGCAACATCCATAAAAAGTAGAGACCAACCAGTGCAGCAAGATCAGCTCCGCTTAGATTTTCACAACCTTTCATTCTTGCAATCACACTCAAATCTACATCGGCATCAATTGCCTTAGTCCTTGCAAGAGCTTTCAATATCAAAACTCGCTCATCAAGGTCGGGGAGTGGAACGTAAAGAAGTTTACCAAATCTACCCGGCCGTAAGAGAGCACGATCCATCACCTCAGGCCTGCAAAATTGAGAAACTGACTTTGAATATGGCGTGATGTGTAGTGAAATAACTATTTCGATAACATATATGGTGAAAAAAGTGTACCTATTTGTGGCACCAATCACGAAAACACCACGCCGATGCCCTGCGCCATCCAACTCAATAAGCAACTGCAAATTCATATAACTGTCATGTTTCCATCTTATTATCAGTTTAAAATTGCTATACTTTTCACGTTACAAAATACTATTAATTATTTGACCTGGTTCAACAGTCGTTCAATAACCCAGCCACCTTCCTTACCACGTTTTGTTGTCAAAGCATCAACCTGAAAATGGCATAAAAATAAATTTTAGCACTCGTAGGTATATCCTTCTATACAACAATTTGTTTGTTGAGAACTTGTTCGAACCCTTCATAGACCAAGGAAATTAATATTAATGATAAAACAGACTTCAACATCTAGTCCGCTTAGTAAGCACCACTCACGATAATAATAACCAGTAATGTGAAAGAGTGAAAGAAAAAATGCCTAATAATAAATAGAGGAACAGAACAAAAACAGTACTTTATATTACTTCAGGAAGAAAAATGTAGACAATAATACTTTGTATTTAGTTGTTATTCAAAATCAAATTGGCATGTCATGACAACTCTACACAATAGAAAACAATGTTATATACAACACTACAAAGTAGACAAACCTCATCAAAGAAGAGTATACATGGTGCACATGTCCTTGCACGGCTAAACAATGTTCGAACTGCGAGTTCACTCTCTCCAACATATTTATTTAAAAGTTCGGGACCCTAGAATTGCAATAAAGCAAATTAATCATCAATCATTTACAAAAGATGTGTATTCAAAACAAGACAACCAAAATGAATGAGATGGGTGGAGTATTTAGACAGACCTTAATATGTATAAAACTAGCTCCTGCCTCACTAGCAACCGCCTTGGCAATCAGCGTTTTACCACAACCCGGAGGTCCGTAAAGCAAAAATCCAGTCTCCAGATCAACCCCAAGCCTCTAAAATAAATGAATACATGCACAGTAATCAATGAGTGATATACAATTATGCAAAGACAAAAATCAAACAAGTTTTAGTAGAAGAACATGAAACTTATTAATGAGAATTTAAATATATCCCTATCTGTTATTCCATATATCCCTATCCCATTGTACCCCTAACTTTTGTCTAGAGCAAAATTCTAAAATACTAAAAACTAAAAGAGAATTATGAGAGGGAAAGGAGATAAAAATTCAACAGAAGATGTAATTGCAATGGTTTGTTTACCTCATAATCTTCAGGATATTTTATGCGTCTTACAATATACCGTTCAAACTCCTTTCTTAACATGTCAAGGCCGCCAACATCTTCCCATTTTACATCGGGAATCATGGAGAATCCTTCCCTTCTTAATGAAGGTTGTATCTTCTTTGATGCTTCCTGCATGAACGTGTCCAGATAATAAACTATTAGCAAGAAGTGCATATTCCCAAACTAAAAACGAGATGAAACACAAATCATGAGAATATAAATGTTTATATGGACTATAAATGTTCATACTAATCATAATAATAATAATAATAATGATTAGACCATACCTCAAAATCAGACATTTTGATGGCAAGCTTATCTATTTCTTCACTGGACCAAGGTTCCCTCCACCAGTCTTCATGCTCACTCCTGAGTTCTTGAGATAATTCACGTCTCCTTTCGTCAATTATTCTCTTCATTGCCAGATTACCAGCTTTATCAACCAGAGCAGCCAAATCAGCACCAACAAATCCTGATGTAGCCCTGGCTATTCTCTGTAGATCAAATAAACCCTCAAGTCTAAGATTGGAAGTAAGAACAGATAGGATCTCCTCCCTAGCAGATTCATCAGGATGGCAAATGATAATTTCACGATCAAATCGACCTGGCCTTCTCAAGGCAGGGTCAATGGCATCAGGCCTATTTGTAGCTCCTATTACAAGAACATAGCCAGCGCTCTCTGAATCATCTGGTTGAAGGAGCCTATTTGATTGATCCATGCAAGTCAATAATTGCGTCACAATTCGCTTCTCCATCTCCCGTTGCAAATTCTCTCTTTTAGATGCAATTGCATCAATCTCATCAATAAAGACAATTGAAGGTGCACTTCGGTAAGCTTTAGCAAATAGTTCTCTAATATTTTCTTCAGATGCACCTAACCACAAAAAGACACTAATATTTCAGATATTACCATCGTAATCATTTGATGACATTAATGAAAGCAATGAATCTAATCAATCCTAACAAAACATGAGGATTGTATCTCTTAAAATTCTATTCTAGAAGGAGTGTTATGCTTATGCTGATATACAAGGATAACAACAAAAGAACATGCAACTGAACAATTGAACTATCCAGAACATAAAGTTAATATTCAAGTCCAAACATCAATCTCATCAATAAAGATGATGCAAGGTGGCTTTAGCAAATAGTTCTCTAATATTTTTTCATATACACCTAACCACAAAAAGACATCAATATTTCAGATATTACCATCGAAATCATTAGATGACAGTAATAAATGAATCTAATCGATCATAACAAAACACGAGGACTGTATCTCTTAAAACTCTATTCTAGAAAAAAAATGTTATGTTCATGCTGCTATACAAGGATAACAACAAAAGATAATGAACTGAACTATTGAACTATCCAGAACACAAAGTTAATATCCAAGTCCAAACATTTCAGATATTACCATCGAAATCATTTGATGACAGTAACAAAAGCAATGAATCTAATCAATCATAACAAAACAGTACTGTATCTCTTAAAACTCTATTCTAGAGAAAGTACTATGCTTATGCTGCTAAACAAGATAACACAAAGTTAATATTCAAGTCCAAACATTAATACCTGAGACTCCAGAGACAACCTCAGTAGCTGAAATCTTATAGAAAGGAAGACCAGTCTCATTAGCTATAGCATGAGCAAGTCGGGTCTTCCCACATCCAGGTGGACCATGCAACAAAATTCCAGCCATTGGCTTCACTCCTAACTGTCTAGGAATTTGGGGATGAAACAAAGGTACAATCACTTCCATCTTCAGTTCCTCCAAAACTTCCTTCATCCCACCCAAATCCTTAAATCTCGGCCCATCCTTCCTCTTCACCTCACCATTTGAAACCTCACCACCGTTTGAAACCGAACGCATAGATTGCTTCCTCACCTCAGTCGCCTCATTCAGAACAGTGTCTTTAGGTCTACTACTCATCTCCATTTCAACGTTTTTTTCCTCCGCCGCCGCCTTCTTCTTCGGCGTATATGACTTCCTCAGCATTTCCTTCATCAAATCAAACTGAGGTTCCACCTTTTCCCCGTAAATTGCGTCCTCCGAAGTCGACACCGTTTCCTCGTCATCACTCTCCGAAGAAGCAGAGGACGACGAGGAAGGATTCGGCACCCTCCTTCGCACGTGTAACGCTTCCATCTTCTTCAGCTTCTCTTCACCCTCGTCGATTTTCTTCCTACGCTTTCGAGACGCGCTTCGGGATTCTATGTTGTCGTCATCGTCACCATCCGAATACTTGGGCGTGGGAGTGTGATTCAGCTTAGCGGTGGAATGAACCGCTTCCTGGACAAATCGAATTAGGGTTTGGTGTTTGGTGCGGTGGTAATCGGGGTAAGTTGAACGGAGATGGTTGGCGATTTCCTCGGCAGTGGAGTACTTGGACTTGCAGGTCTCAATACGGCGACGGAGGGCTTGTTGCAGAGACCTTCCACCTCCGTTTCTTCCCATTCTCCCAATACTCTCTACGTTGTGTTCTTCTTCCTCGACTATAATCCCTAACCAAAGCAGTAGCTATAGTTCTTCTTAACCCTAACTAAAACGGGTATTGAAACAATATAATTTAAAATCTATAATTATAAATAGGGGTGGGCAAAAAATCTAATGGATCTGGATTTCAATCTAATCTACATTTTATATATTTTATGGATTGGATATTCATTTTATAAATCAAGATTTTTAAATATGGATAATCCAAAAAATCCAATCCAAATTTTCAATTTAAATTTTTAGTTGGGTTAGACTAAAGGTTGAGATGGACTATGCTAAATTCAGACTAGGACAGGCCTTGCTCGACGACTTATACGGATCGGGCAGGCCCGACGACCATAAGAGGTTGGACGACCTATACGGATCGGGCGCAACAATCCAGAAAATTTGAGTGAGCCCGATGAACCGAACAAGGCAGGTAGGCCTAAAAATCCGAACGGGCCAAGCGGGCCCGATGACCTGAATGGCTCAAGCAAGCTCGAAGAACCGAACGGGTCAGGCAGGCCCGAAGACCCGAAGACCTGAACAGGTCAGGCGGGCCCGATGACCCGAACGAGTTAGGCAGGCTCAAAGAATCGAACGGGTAAGGCGGGCCCGAAGATCCGAACGGGTCAGGCGAACACGAAGACCCGAAAGGGTCACGCGGACCCGAAGACCCGAACGGACCAAGTAGGACCAATGACGAAAACAGGTCAGGCTGCCCAAAGACTAGAACGGGTCAAGAAGGCCCAAAGACCCGGATGAGCCCGATGACCCGGACGGGCTCGACGACCCGAACGAGCCCGAAGACCCGAATGGGGCGGACGACCTGGACGGGCCCGGCGACCCGGATGGGCCCGACGACCCGGACGGGCTCGATGACCCAAACGGGTCTATCGACCTACATGGGCCTTACGACCCGGATAGGCACGACGACACGAACGGGTCGGACGACCCGGATGGGCCGAACGATCCGGGCGATCCGGACGGACCTGACGACTCAAACAACCCATATGGGCTCGACGACCCAGACGAGCTTGACGACCTACACGGGCCTTACGACCCAGATGGCACGACGACACGAACGGCGCGTCGACCCGGATGGGTCCTACGACCCAGACGGGCTCGACGTCCTGGACGGGGCCTACGACCCGGACGGGCCCGACGACCCAAACAGACTTGACGACCCGGACATGATCGACGACCTGGATGGGCCCGACAACTCGGACGGGCCTGACGACGTTGACATACCCGATGACCTAGACGAGCCCCACGACTCGAACGTGTATGACTACCCGATTGGGCCCGACTGTTTGGACAGGTCTGTCCGGGTCGTCTGGCCCGTTCGTGTCGTCGGGCCCGTTCGGGTCATCCGGCCCGTTCACGTCGTCGAGCTTGTTCGTGTTGTCGGGCCCGTTCGAGTTGTCCGGCCCGTTTGGGTCGTCGGTCTCATCCGGGTCATCCGGGCCTTAATGACACAAGTTTTAAAAAATTCAATTTAAATTTCTTTTATAAAAAATGGATTCTGGATTTTGAACTTGATCTAAATATTTGGATTGGATTTAAATCTTGATCCAAATATTTGAATATGGATTTTAAAAAAGTCCAAACTACTTTTGCTGAAGAAATGGATTTGGGTAAAAAATCTAATCCAATTATTTGGATATAAAATGGATGTGGATTAGATCATTAAAAATCCAATCCATGCCCACCCCTAATTATAAATCATATCTTTTACTCATTTTAGGGGTCAGGCCCGTCTAGTCTATTCTCCAGTCTAATAAAGGACGGCTCAGGTCAGAATTTTTAATCCGTCAATTTGTTGTAACGTGATTTGTATAAACTGTCAGTTTAGTAAGTTAAAAGAAATCGGTCATTAACCTATTTTTTTATGTTTAAAATTAAAAAATAATATTTTTTTATATTATATAAATAAATTTATATACATAAAACAAATTTATAAATAAAAGTTAAAAAAAATTAAAAGAAATAAAAAACAAAAGGCAGGCCAGTCCACCGGTCCGCCAATCTGTCATAAGACGGGACGGATTACAATATTCAATTTGTTTATTGACAGACCACAGACAGGACAAACTAAAACAGACCGGGTTGGCCAATTTTGCCATCTCTTATTCAACCTCTTTTTAAAAATCTTTTTTAGTTTTATAATTATTTTCTTTTAAAAGTATTTTTCAAACAAATTCATTAAATATATAACACACCGCAAATCATTTTATCATATTTTTAATATAAAAGCACAAGTAATTATGGTTAAAATACTTCGTTGGTGTCCGTTTTTGTTGCAGAATCTCAATTTGGTCCTCGTATTTTTATTAGTCTCAATAAGGTCCTCATTTTTGTAAATTAGTATCAATTAGGTCCTTTCCGTTAGTTGATAACTAATACCGTTAAGTAGGTGCCACGTGCCAGCTCCTCATTTTTTTGAATTTTTTAAATTTTTTTAAATTTTTTATTTATTTTTTTAAATATTTATGCCACGTGTCACTTTTGTAGTGTGCCACGTGTCAATCTAATATGGTGACACGTGTCAATCTAATATGGTGACACGTGTCAAATTAATGTATGAATCTCAATTTGATCCTCATATTTGTTAAATTGATTTGATTTAAGTCCCAATTTTTTTTAAAAAATTTCAATTTTAGGCACTCCAAATCTAGACCAAATTTTACTTTTATATAATGTGATGATTATTTTTATTAAAATTGATATTTTTATTAAATATTTTAATAATATTAATTATATTTAATATTAAAATTTTAAATATATTTATTTTAATTTTTT
>Ga0214543_1001716_pt1 | contig 42846 bp, 25 predicted proteins | sample CNSS2metaG_FD_160094 | JGI IMG/M metagenome (GOLD analysis project Ga0214543, IMG submission 160094) | Root nodule microbial communities from cowpea collected in UCLA plant growth center, Los Angeles, California, USA - CNSS2 | ecosystem: Host-associated > Plants > Roots > Nodule | place: USA...
TTAAAAAATATTTTTTTTTTTTTTTTTAAAAAAAAAAAAAATAAAAAAAAAAAAAAAAAAAAAAAAAATAAAAAAAAAAAAAAAAAAAAAAAAAAAAAAAAAAAAAAAAAAAAAACACCAAAAAGTGAAATTGTCCTTAAAAAGTGAAGTCGCCATGCTTAAGGACAATTTCACTTTTAAAGTGAATGAAAACTGGCTTCTCAAAGCACGGTTTCATTTTTTGAAAAAAAAAAAAAAGAAAACCGGCATGGTGGAGGACGACTTCACGTGTAATGTCGTCCTCCACCACGACGACTTGACCTTATTTGCAAAAAAAAATTTAACGGACCAATTTTTACAAATTTGAATTTAAAAGAACCCCTAAATACAAAAAAGCCGAATTTGTTACTACGACCATCACAACCTTTAACAATGCAACCATAAAATCATTGGAATATGGAAATTGTTTCTTTTTTGAGAACTCTCTTTTCAACATTTTTAATCAATATCTTCTTTTTTTAGGATTGTAAATTTTTGAGCGGGTCAAAATTAAAAGCATATTTTAAATAGTTTTGAAAATTTTGGGATGTTAAAGAACTAATATAGGTCCAAATCACTAACATATACAACATAAAGGAGATATTCAAAAATAATTGGACAAAGTTCAGGGTTTGAGTGTTGTACAATTTATCTATAATCCCACTTTCAAGTACAATTACTAATTATTGTTTCCATATTGTATCCAAAATTTTAATTTAATGAAATTGAACAATAATTAAGCCACATTATGTTGTGTTGGTCTTTGTTCATCCTTATCTCCTAACATTTCTAATATTTTTCTATAGGACGAACAAGGGATTATTAAGTATTAGCTTGACCAAATGTTTATCTTTTATAATATATTTTTTTATCAGTAAATATTAATTGTTAGTATTTTATCAAGCCTCAAATTCTACTATGGATCCAAGACATCATAAAAATGGTAGAAGGAGAAGATAGTTCATCCTCAATCAAAAAATGCACCTTAGGATTAGTAACCGTTCAGGTACTTCTTGACTTAGTAACAAATAAAACAGACTTATACTCTAACAGTGGCTCTGTCGGTCTTTTAATTATTTCGGTTTGACACTTTATAAAGGATTCAATCATTTCAACAATCTCATCCAGCATGTTTTGTGTGTGACGGAAAACAGACTCATTTAGTGCCTTTATAAGGAAGATCTCTGTGTGCATGTAGTCAAGCTTTGTGTATATGTGCTTAAGCTCATGATCTTTAGATATAAGATCGTAAAGCTCCAGTATCACAGAGTCCATCTTATTGGAAATGGTGGATTGAGAGGAACATATATCTTGCGTGATTAGGGTGATCTTAGTCTTCGTGAGATTGAGTTCTCTATCAAAACCAAATTTTAAATGTTCGAACTTCTTTCTTTGAAGCACGAGCTCTCCATAGGAACTTCTTTCTTCGTGAGATTGCGACTCATCATTTTTTATGCTGATACTGGGTTCCAGAGGTGGAACCACCTAGCGGCACGAGACTGTCCGCCAGGCGACGCTTGGTGGTTTACCCAATTTTGGGTTTCTTTGATGAAGGGCTTGGCGGTGGTGATTGAACCGCTAGGCGACGCGAACCAATTTTTGTTTAATTTTGGTGTTTTGGTGTTCATGGGTTAACTCTGATTGGGGTAAAAGACAGTAATAATGATTGGTTGGAGATCAGATTTCGTGGGATTATATGTAGTTGAAGGTTCAATTGAGTGAAAAACTATATGAACAATAATTTAGGGCTTATGATTTGGGGATTTTTATAGTGGCACTCACAACGTGCACTCACAACGTGCACACTCACACCGGCAACACTCGCCAACCTGAGCCACAACTCAAGATTTCTTTGTGTTCATCCGCCATCCCGGGCCACAACTCAAAAGATGTTATTTCGAGCCACAATTCAAGGAATACCACGTGTTTAACTCCTATTTTGAGCAACAACTCTAGGGATACGTTCTGAGCCACAACTCAAGGAATCCCAGCAAGCCGACCTTCGAGATATCATCAAAGTATTGTAGACCACGTACATCAAAGCAGGCAAACAACTTTGCTTCACGGTATCGCCTGGTGCAACACACTAGGCGCCAAGCGCATAAGCTTCCAGACCGCCTGGCGGGGGACGTGTCCCCCACTATCGCCTAGCGTGTTGAGCTCTACCACCAGGCACCACACTAGTACAACAAGTTGTACTGGTTTTTCTGCACTTCAACCATTTTCTAATCCTCTGCCAGGCAATCACACACTTCCAGAATATAAATTCTCTTATTGGTCATTGCATTACCATTGTTCTCACTCTCACGTGGTTCCCCAATCCCATTATACCAATGATTGGTTTACTTAAGATCAAACCTACTCATCAACCTTACAACTCTTGCATCTCATACTAGCTTATGACTAAACTTTACTATTACCTGATAGTAACATATTTAGTCTATTCATACCCACACCACAACCATATATTATGCCTTATAATCTAATATGCTATTTGTTCCCTATGCACAAGTTGTAAATTTCTCTAAGTCAACCATCTGAACTACTAGCTAAGCTTATGAGAAATATGTACTAACCTCTGTCATATTTTATACTTCAGCCCCAATACAATTAAAATCACAAATTTCCAGTCCACTCATTAGTTTCCATCTCCTTTCCTTCATAAGTTCCTCACCGACTCTAAAGATAGTACAAGAGGATCATTTTCACTAATTGTTCAATACTATTCCATATCAAGGTCATCACAGCATCCAACCCGAACCCAGAACACCCAAAAATCCCCAAAACGCTTCTGGTGTCGCGTTGTCGCCTGGCGGCACACTATAATTCGCCAAGCGGTGCATCAGTCTTGGGAAAAATCCCAGGTTCTGTTACACCTGCTAACAACTTCCCTCACTCCCTTTTCTCAATTTCTGTCCAATCTCCTTCGTTTCAATCGCAAACACAATAACAGGGGTACGATAATTAACTCTAACTATTTCCAACATGGATTCCAATTCAATTTCACAATAATTACACCCAATCTTCAAAACCCCAAATTTGTTAACCCTAATATTCACATATAACTAATTTCACTTAATTCTCTCGCTCTGCAATGTAATTCCACCAATTTTCATCTCTCTTTAATCATTTTATGGTTTAGACACATTTTCCACCGATCAAAAACAACACAAAATCCCGAAAACATAAAAATCGAGCCAACATGGCTCGCGTCGCCTTATGGGTGTTCATCACCACCATGCACTTCATCAGAAAAACCCAGAACTGGGTTACAGGCTTGTGTCGCCTGGCGGTACAGGGCTTCACCGCCAGGCGGTTCCTCGTGGAACCCATAAAATACACCCGAAACACGAAATTTAACATACAATTCATGCTCAAGCATACAAGTTAACGCATAAAGCTCCCATAACCTGTAACCTGGAATTCTTGCTTAAACTTAATATTCTTTAATTCTTCCTTGCTCCCAAATGGTTTGTCGTGGTTCTCTCCAATTAGACTGTATGCTTCACTCATAGCCCAATTCCACATCTTATCTATAATTTTAATAAATTAAATAACACACATAAAACTTGAATCCAAGTTCTTTCACACAATCAAGTACTCTCGACCATTAGAATTAGTAATTTTCCACATCTTACATGTTAAAATATATATATATATATATATATATATATATATATATATATATATATTATTCTTTAATTTACATTTACTTTTTTTTTATTTTTAAATTTTATTTATATTTTAATATAATAATATTAATTTCTTCAAAATTATAAAATTTATTTTTTAAAATTTTGTTAAACGGATCTCCGGTTAATATATGTAAAATTATATTATTTTCCTAATTTATATTAATTTAAATATTTAATAATTTTTGTTAATAAAAATTAAACAAATAAAATATAATTTAATTAATATAGATTTATATAAATATGAAAAAATATTATAATAATATTTATTAATTTTAATCTTAAAAAAATATATTTTTTAAATTTATTAACCGGATCTCCACCGGTTAATATTTGTAAAATTATGTTATTTTTTTAATTTATGTAAATTTAAAAATTTAATAATTTTTATTAAATAAAAAATTAAACAAATTAAATATGATTTACTTTATATTTATTTATATAAATATTAAAAGAAATATTATATTAATATTTATTAATTTTAAACTTATAAAAATATTTTTTTAAAATTTGTTAACCGGATCTCTACATTCGATTAACATTTATAAAATTATATTATATAAAAGAACTGAATGTCGATATGCGGTTCTCAAATCCTTCAATTAGATGTCAACATTCATAATACTACAGTTCAATATCTACATTCGTAATCGTATATTCAAAACTCATGAATCAGATATCGACATCCATAATTTAAAATTCTGAATCAAATATCAACATTCATAATAGTGTTTTTTTGTTAGAGGTAGACTGATGTATAAAAATAAAAAAAAAGAAATTTTACTATTTACTTTTATTGTGAAAGGCAAAATAGGAATTCAAAACCTTTGTAAAATATAGAAGAAAACATTTCGAATGAAGGGATAAGTCCCATTTTTTTATCCAATTTAATTTAAAATGGGCTCAGCCCAAACTAAATTTTAGCATGTTGAACTTGCATTGGGCTCATCGACTTTTGACCTAACAAATTTCAGTTTAATAACCTACATAAAAAAGTCTCATTTAATAATATTAAACTAAATTTAAAATAAAATTTAGTTTTTAACTCAACAAGAGAAGTTCATCAAAATACATAAGAGCACTGTTCTTTATATTTAGAAGGGTTAAATATCTTTTTGTCTTTTAAGTTTTAGTGAGAATTAGAATTATTTTTTTTTTAAATCTTAAATCAATTTAGTTTTTCAACTTTGTAAATGTGTGGATTTAATCTCGTTAACAAAATTTTATTAAGTTTATTTGACATTTTAAACACATTGTCTTTTAATTATTTTACACCCTTTAACACATGTTCGTTTGAGTGTTAGCTGATAAATATATTTGAGACGTCAAATAAACTTAAAAAATTTGATTTAAAAGACTAAATTGATATATTTTTAAAAATAAAAGACTAAAATTATTCAAAATTTATATGAAAAACTAATTTTAATATTTATTAAAAATAATTTTTACTAAAAGTTGAATAAAAAAAGATATATTTAACCATGGACGTCCTAAAATAAGCATTAATTAAAAGTTTTTCAACTATTTTAAAAACTGAGTAATTTACCTACGATTTATTTAATTTAGTTTTCACAAAGCTACTCTTACATTCGAGAAAGGGGTTAGGTGGCAAGTGCCAGGTTGTTTCCAACGTGAGGGGTTTTAAAAAGATTTTATGTGACCGCCTTGTGGTGTGGCGTGTGGTGCTATCTTCTCATTTCAACTTCATTTCGTTTCATTTGCATTTCATTTCACGTTTTCTTTCTGGAAGCTTCGGCAAGCAGAGATCCATGGCGTCGTTCGATGAAGCTCCCCCTGGAAACTCCAAGAACGGCGAGAAGATCTTCAAGATTAAGTGCGCTCAGTGTCACGCCGTCGAAAAAAGTGGCGGTCACAAACAAGGTATCGTATTCGCTTCTTCCCTTTTTCTCCTAATTAGCACTCAGATCTATCGCTCCACTGTTACTTTTTCATCACTTTTTGCTTCGCTCTCCACGCTCCATGCTCCCAGGATTTGGATTTTAGCCATTCGCGCCTTTTTTATTTTTCATTGTTTAGGTTTCAGAGTTCCTGTGTTGATATCGACTCAAACATTCTATTGTATGTTTGGCTTTCGGTTGGAAGAGTTTAAATATACTCTTACCCTCAAAGCAACTTCGTTTTTATGGTTGGAATTCGCAAATTACTCTATTAAATCTGAAGCTTATTTGATGTGTGATTGGTTTTTTGAAACTTGAAATTGGTTTTTTGAAGTCTGATCTGTCAACCTGTGTCAAGTATTTTTCTTCTTCTAATTAGTTGATTTCATTATAGAGATTTGACCGGAGAGAAGAAAGAGGCGAATGAATTGGTTATGTTAGAAATTATTGGGAACGCAACAAGAGTTTAATTTGTGCGCGTTTTCGGTAAAACCTTTTTATAACCGATAAGAATTCATAGACTTTGAATGTTCTATACAGAAGGTTTCCTTTATCTAATGTTCCTTTCTTATCGGAATTATTCTGGCTTACTTTTATTTTATAGGATTTATAGTTTACACATTTGTTTTTGAGAAAAGGTAGGGGAAGACCTAGAAACACAATAGATGAGATAAGTAACAATTTAAAAGGGATCACATGGTATTTCTGAGAATTTGGTTTGTAACCGAACCTAATGATGCGTGTAAGCCCGGTGTAGCTGGCTTCACCTTGTGGGATAAGATTGTTATTGTTGCCATTTTTTGTTATATTACTTTTATTTTTTAATATTTATTGAAATATCATTTTGTGATGTTAAAATAAATTTATCTTGAATACGATTAGTTTATTAATCCAATTACGATTCCACTTCTCTGATCGCATTCCGCAGTTAATTCTATGTTTTGTTACTTGTATTCCTTTCATGAATGATGTCATTATGCAATATTCTGAAGATAAAATTATTTAATCTTGTTGATAACTTTAGGACCCAATCTGAATGGTTTGTTTGGAAGGCAATCTGGCACAACCCCTGGATATTCCTATTCTACCGCTAACAAAAACATGGCAGTGATTTGGGAGGAAAAGACCTTGTATGATTACTTGCTCAATCCCAAAAAGGTACGGCGTAAACTAATATTTTAATTTCAAATCTATTTCACTAACCTGCATAGTCATCACTTACGCTACTTGTATAACCTGATTTTGATATATGCATTTTTTCTATTATAATTGGGTCAATGTGCTGTTAAGTTTTATGGTAATTTTGCAAGGTGACATTGAAAATAGTTTTTCTATTGTACAGAGGTTATTGATTAGTTAAGTAATCATTGATTATCCAAATTTGAAATTTGCTTATGTAACCTGTTTGTGAATCATTTTATGACACTATATATAATTTTCATTTTGTGATTGATTTCCTGTGTAGTCAGGGTATTGTGCTATTAAATTTTATTATAATAATATTGCAAGGCAGGGCGATAATGAGAACTTGTTTCCACGACCATGTTACTGATTTGTGCTTTCATTTATCCCCTTGTGCAGTATATTCCAGGGACGAAGATGGTATTTCCTGGTCTTAAGAAACCTCAGGATCGTGCAGATCTTATTGCTTATCTTAAAGAATCCACTGCCTAAGGATTAAACTTTCATACATACAGTTACGCACTGTTCATTCGAAGTTCCTGAGATTTAAATTTTCAGACATTTAATTATGTGGTGCAGCAAGTACTGTATCAACAAATAAAGTAGACTTGATTTGTTTGCAATGCTATTTTGTTCATTTTGCATTGCTTTTTAAGAATTTCCAATATATGGGCTAATGCCCAATTAATTTAGCAGTTGAAAGCTGAAACATTGTTGCTGATATTAAATTTGCAGAAGCACAATTTGGTCTACCTTTGTTGCCCGAGTGATTTTTAAAGTCTTATAATTTCTGTAGTTTGCTTAGCTGAATGAAATGCATACTTTAATTACAATGATGTAGGTCATGATATGCTATAGGAGAGGGTTGGCCCAATCTTGAGCTGGAGTGTGGTATGTTGATGGATTTTATTCCATTGACAATTAGCCCTGAATAAATTTGAGCTGAACAATTCTTGCATTTGAATGATAAAATCGGTCAGTTGGCTTTAGTTTATTTTCTACAGGTCTTCTAGTCGTTTTATGGAGCCATTAGTTTATTTGCTACATGTCATCTGGTCATTTTGTGGAGCTACTATTTTTGTTGATTATGAAATTAAAATGGTAGACTGTTTACACAACTAAAAATATTTCTAGTGTTAGTACTTTTAGTAAGAATGCAGAGAAAGAGAGATAGAAAAGTAGTTGAATATTTTGAAATAATTGAGAAGGATGAAGAAAACTTATTTTCCAACATAATAGGTGACCTCAGAGAGAAAGAGAATGATTAGAACCTTAGCATCTAAAGATTTGGATGGTTGATTGAGCGCATAGTTCATGGGAAGATGAATAATAGATATGTTTTGGACATGAATTTAGGATCTAGAATCTAGTTGGAGGGGAATGATTAGAACATTCAGATACTATGCTGGTGTAACTGAGAATGGTTAATAATTCTATCTCACCCAACTCTGTCACGGGGTTGAATTAAGCTGTATTTTTTCATATTAAAAATTAAGTAATTTATATTATATACGAATATATACACAACATGCATATGTATTATACCAATTCATATTAAAAATTAAGTAAGTTTGCATGAAAGGATTACATTTATTGACTTTATTATAATTGCTTAAAAAAGTATTTTATGGTTTGTGGTTGGTTGGTTAGTGATGTAATTTGTGAAGGTGTCAAACTGGTCTTGTTTGTTGGTCGGGCTGCTCTTCAGCTTATAAAAAAATGACTTGACGTCATCCATCAACTTGCTAATTTTTAAAATAAAAATAAATCATTTTTACATATTATATTATTTAAAAATAATTATACTGTAATTTAAATTATTAATGTTTACAAATTATTGTGTATTAGTATTAAATGTTATTTATTTCATTTGAGAATGTTTATTTTAAATTGACGTTTAGGTGAATCTTTATGATATTTTATTGGCGAAATTGAATCGCTATCATTGCGGGGTCACTGAAAATAATATTGGTTATTGTTTCCCCTATTTCTATACCTTCTTCTGCACTCTCCATCATAATTGAATGACCAAAATAAATAATTTTATATAAATTATTCGGCAAATTTTTTTGATGATTGTTATTACATCGGTATTTAGTCATCCAAGAGAAAATATTTTAGAACGAGTTTAATTAATATTATAAATAATTAGATGGAAATAAATGTTTTTAGGGTCAATTCATTTTATTTAAATTAAAAATATTAAGAATGAGTTAGATATGATATAATATATTTATGAATCAATTAAAATGATAATTTGTTTATCAAAAATTAAAATTGTGGATCTATATAGAAGTGATTTGTCAAAAAGAAAAAGTAATGTGTAAAAAAAGGTTTATTAGTAAATGGATTCTAGAAGTGGTTTCATGGTTAATGGAAATGGTATTACAAAATTAAAGGACAAGAGCAAAAATAGATAAAGGAGTTATGTATGAAATGGATTGGTGATTTTTAAGATTTTTTAATTAGATTTATTTTCTATTCTCAGTATTTTTTTTCTTTATTTTTAATTGTTTATGTACAAATACTGAAACGTTCTTATTCCTTTCATTGAATTTCATATATTACTTTTCTTCATACTTTATAACACTTCAATAATTTTACTTTATTTTTATTTTTATTCAATTTTCTTTTCTTTAAAAGCTTTAACTAGACAGAACTTTGAAAATCTATTTTAATTCCGTTATTGTTTAGGTTTAAATTATTTTTTGTGGTATAACATATTATGACCATTGTTCAATTTTTTTGTTCTATAAATCATGAGTGAAGTTTACGATGTTTTGTATTTAAAAGATAATATATTATCTTTAAAAATGATTATACTACTTTTTTCGGCAGATTCAATTCTTGTTATGATTGAATATTTTTTTATTTAAGAGAATATAATTCATTTTATATCAAAACCCTATAAACATCTTTATTCTTTTTCAATTGATTTTCTTAAATCTCCTAAAAAAAGGTCATATAAAATAAAAAATACAAATAACATCCGGCAGATTAATCCACTCAAACATAAAATTTTATCATTTTGTTTTCATATATCTTTTAGAGCATCGAGAGACTCATTAAGAAATATATGTTTCGGTATAATTTATATTCTAGAAAAGTTTAATTTTATTTTAGAACACGATTTAAAACTAAAATACGAAGTAATTTCAAAGTTTATATTCCGCAACATTAAAATACCATATTTTTAAATGAACATTTTTATTTTGAATTATGATAAAATATATAAATATTGAACGTGAAATTAGACGTTAAAGGATAATCTAATAGTAGTTTGATGTAGATGAAAGAATATACTCAACAAACAATAAAGTGTAGTTAGGAAATGTTTTAATTTGTAATTTTGTTATTATGTTAAAAAATAGATTTTTAGTTTAATTTAATTTTATAAAATTGATTTATAAAATAAATTTTATATTTATTTATATATTATAAATTGATCTGATTTTTTATCGACGTGATAAATTTGCTCAAAGATATTTCAAAAACGGTTAGTCAAAACAAAATAGAACAACATTTTTGCTTTTGTTTTAAAAACAAACTAATTATAAGTGTTTCAAACTAGACAGGTTCAACTGCTATTTTAAAATTTGTGATTATTAATTAACTTTCACACCTACCTATTTATAATGTGCAATCCAATTATTGAAGGGTAATTGATATTTTTTTTAGTCCCTCAAACACCACCTTTTTGATGAATATTCCTCACAAGTAGTTGTTTATTTATGTATCTTTTATACCACATTTTTCATTGAGCATTATGTTTATTATTGGTAGATAGGCCCCACCAAAAGTAGAATTAGTTATTAAACACAATTAAGCTTTTAATAAGCAACCTGAACAGCTATAATGCAGATAATTAAGGGCACTGGTCACATTCCATAAACATATGTTAAACTAATAAATAGGTTTATAATGAGAGTCAAATAATAGTCGTTTGCACCCAATTTTCAGGTCGTTGTCATGCGCCAAATTGCTTGTTTTGGCTCTAATATGTCTTTTTCTAGATATGTGAAAATTCAACCTTAGCAAACATTTTTATAGTGAAAGTTGCAAATAAAACATAACAATTGAAGCATTTGGACTTATATGCTTTGTTTGGTTGAGGAAAATGGTGTGAAATCAAGACCAACATTAACTTTGATTTACTTTTTAAATTACATGTTATTATTGGCCTTTTAAAATGTTACCATAATTTATTATTCTTATTTCAAAGAAAGGCATAGTGGTTAGTTAGCCTTCTTTTCAAAAGCAGTGTTATGTTAGGAACATTGAAGAAATCCACACATGCCCGTTAGGCTCAAATTGGTGCAATTAATTTTGAATCCCTACACACATAAAATTGTTTGAAGAATCTCTTGAAATTAAAACTTTCTTCTAAGTGTTTGCAACTATGATAACTTTGCAGCATGGATACTTTTTATACAAAGTGTATGCTTATCCACTATGAATTCACTGTTGCTTTGAAGACTTTTGAGATAGCTTTAAGCAGTGGTGGGGAATGTACAAGATATGATTGAGATTTGCCTTGTAGAATGTAGCAAAAATTAACCATGACACAGTGAATTTTCTTACTGAAGAATTAAAGTTATGGGAAATTGCTTGGAAGAAGCAAGAGGTTTGGTTAGATACCTGACAGAAATGAACCTGTATATATACTCTTTTTTCTTTCTTCTCACTGCAATATCTGCAAATTCTAGATAAAGATTATTTCTTTGTTTTATTTCCATGATTGCCAATTCAAAATTTAGTTGCTTTTAAGGCCTTTTATGTGTTTGTGTGTTTATTTTATCAAAATTTAACTAATGATTTTTGATAGGATAAGGAGGAAAGTACAAGAATTTATTTGGACTAGTGAAACTGTGTTAGAACTCCAACAAACTCTTTTCACCTATTTCACATGAGACTTTACGTCATAAATTTAACCATGAAACTCAGTACAATAAGCTAAAAGAAAAACTTACTCTGATAAGTTATGCCAATAAGCATAATGAAACAAGTTAAAAAAAAAAATATACTTATGAAAGTTATAAAGCATTTTCACAAGCTCAAATCTAAGTTCTTTTCTTCCAAACACTCCCATATGCTTAACCAAGCTGGTTAGAATTTTTAATCTCAAACATACAGTATCTTTTTCTTCTGATTATACCTCACAATGTTAGCTGAATCCACACACATCTAATTCTTTACATTTCCAAGCATTGTAGTATCTATGCATCCATGCTTCAACGGGCCAAAACATAATGTGACCAAGAATGTACACCTATTGGCCCACGTCCTACACGAAAATCCACCCATGCACATGGGATTGTGGAACCAATAGAAAGGCTATTAAATGCATACTTGGTCAACTATGCACACATAATGCAATCTAAAACGAAGTTTAGCATGAGGAAACTCTTATGGTCTGGATGCTTAAACCAGATGAGGCCATAGCTAATAATGACAGTAACTCACTACTCAATACATTGAACTCATAAAATACTCAAGGGGAAAGAAAATCTGCCAACATGTCGATATGCAAGGGGAAGAACAAGGAAATTTGAGCAAAATAAGGATTATAACAATGTCACCTATATATAGTGAGCATTCATGATTGATAATTGATGTTTCAACATTGGTAGCACACTAGTGGATCAAGACAATAAAACCTATATATATATAACACTAACATTTATTTTAGGGTCACAAGGAAAGGGATACTTACATAATAAAATTGATTGCACAGCCTAGTTATATCTCACATACACATACCTTTTCAGTTATGTCCCTCTCGAGCTACAATAAGTTCTTCTAAGTTCTCAGCGGCATCAGAGTCTACAGACAGCATTATCTCATCCTCAACTGTGAAATTATAATTCAAGCCAATGGCTCTTAGAAGCTGGTATACTTCAAACATGGTAGGCCTCTCCTTTGGCATTTCTGAGACACAATTGCATGCAACCTTCAGAAATTGGAAAATTTCCTGGTCTACTCCATTCCCAAGTAATGATTCATCAATGACAGCATGGAGTTTTGCATTGCTAGATTGCTGTGAAATCCATTCAACCAAATTTCCCTTGAAAGTTTCTGGAGCTTTAGCCACATGAGTAGGTCTTTCACCTGTCACCAGCTCAAGAAGCACGGTCCCAAAGCTATAAATATCCCCTTTAGGAGTGGCTACCAAAGTTTTTGTATATTCAGGAGCAACATAACCCAAATCCCCAAACTCCCCATTCACAAAAGTACTCAGATGTGTATCAATTGGGTTCATCAATCTAGCAAGACCAAAATCAGAAATTTTGGGCTCAAAATCAGCGTCCAACAAGATGCACTTAGAGCTTATGTTCCGATGGAGAATACGGGGATTGCAGCTATGATGAAGCCATGCTAACCCTTTGGCTGCTCCAATTGCAACTTTGAGCCTTACAGTCCAATCCATGGTGCACACGCCTGCATCAGGATGAAGTTGATCATGGAGGTTACCATTTGGCATATTTTTATAGACCAAAAGCCTCTCCCTTTTAGCCAGACAAAAACCTAAAAGAGGAACCAGGTTACGATGTTTGACAGTCCCTAGTATAGCCATCTCAGACATAAATTCTTTCTCTGAGTGTTGAGATTCCTGCAATCTCTTAACCATGAGTGATGTGCCATCAGGAAGGACAGCTTTGTAAACAGTTCCTGATCTTCCAGACCCAATAATATTGCTATTACTGAAGTTATTAGTTGCCTTCATGAGATCATTCAAGTTCATTTTTGAAATTTCCTTCTCAAACATAGAAACCTGGTGAACAAAGTCAGCACAGTTACACACAATACGCAAGAGTTCAAATCACATGAACTATGGCTGCATAAATTTAAACGGAAATATACAAACAGAAATCATCATGTTTGATAAACTTTCCATAACTAAGCAATTTTCTAAAACACGGATCAATCCAAGAAATAAAAGGAATATCAGCTCCATGTAAATAATATAGCTTACCTTTATTGTTTTGGTTCCCTTCAGACTTCTTGCCCACTTGTTTCCTTCAGGATCCTCCTCCTTCTTCCTATAAGAAATACGGCGCACATAGAAGAACATTCCAATGCCCAAACCTAATGCTGCAACTGTCACACCACCAACAGCTGCTCCAGCTATAACAGCAGTGTTACTCTTTGCAGACTTGGCATGGCAAACATCCAGAGGACCACCACACAGGCCAGAATTATTTGCATAACTTGTTGCATCAGCAACACCTGCTTTAAAGGCTGGAACCGGCCCTGTCAAAAGATTATTGGAAACACTAAAAGCCTTAAGCCGCGGAAGCTGGCTCAAGTTTGCAGGGATTTGACCAGAGAGTTGGTTTTGGTCAAGTCTGAGAGTATTAAGATAGGTACAGTTTGAGAGGGAAGCAGGTATTTCCCCAGTAAAATCATTTGAGGAAAGATCAATGGATGTCACAAATGTAAGAAGTGTGGATACATCTGCTGGAATGGTGTTAGAGAGTCTGTTAAGTGAAAAATCTAATCCTGTCATGCTTGAGCAGTTCTTAATGCCGCGTGGAAACTCACCCTTGAGTCCCATGTTCGACAGTTTTAGATTCAAGACCCTGTTCTCATCAGGGTGCCAACACTCAACCCCAGTGAACTTGCATATATACCCTTCTGTTTTGTTGTTGAATTCCCAGGATTTTAAATAATTGAAAGGGTCCTGAAGTTCACGCTTTACACTTTGCAAGCAGAATATATCACTGTCAGTCCCACAAACCATGCCACAGAAAACCAGCAGAAAGAAACTAACAATAACATGAGAGCTGAAAACTTGGCTACCCTCAACCATCTTTACCAAAAATCCAAGAACAATGTATTGAGATAATTCACCAAAATTGGCAACTAAAGAAGCTTTAGCATAAAATTTATAGACTCCATAGCACTTGAATCCTCACAAGTGCACATACACGCCCTGAAACACAATAACACAAACACCATCAATTCAATTCAGCAGTTCACAATTCACACCGACCAAATCAACCAACCCATGAATACAAAAAACAGAGAGGAAAAAAGGGCAACTATTCCCCACCCCTTTAAGAACAAAATTCACAGTCTTCGCTAAATCCCACCGAACTTACACAAAAAAAGATATTTTTAAAAAATCCCTTTTGACACAAAATCAACACAAACATAAATAGAAGGAACCCAGATTCAGAAATCACGTGAATTTCGTCCAGGAGCACTGAAATACCCACCTGGGATATTGAGCAAGTCAACTCAGAAATAACAGGGAATAATCACTTTGCCCAAAGGAAAGGGCAAGGAACATGAAACAGAAGAAAAGGAAGAGTAGACTAAGAATTGGTGGAGAGAGAGAATCGGTATATAGTGATGATGGGAAAGAAGAGAGTGAGAATGCGTTTCATGGACTGTGATGAGAACACAAAAGAGAAGATATTCACAAGTCAAACGAATAACACGCTAAGTTTTTTGTTTTTTTTGTTTTTTTTTTTTTTTGACAAGTTCAGAGAAGTGTAGACTATTGATGAAGACGAAGACTTAACGAGTTTGTTTCTTTGACTACTTCGCTTTTTGCTGAAAATAAGGGGCAAAAAATATTCAAGACAAAACTTTGGGATTTTTTTTTTTAATTTTACCTTTTAAAAAATAGGGAAGAAAAAACATCCTATGTCCTATTTCATTCCAAAGAGAGAAATCTAATGTGGTGTGGAGTAATTTGCACAACATTTTAGATTCTATTTTTGATATTAAGTTGTACATGAAAAGAAAATATGAAATATATATATATATAGAGAGAGATCTTATGCATGAAAGGGAAAAATAGAATGAAAGAGAGTGTGAATATATAAATATAACAAAATAAAAATTTTATTTTAATGATAAGGTAAACAGGCGTGATAAGTATTCATATTTTGTTTTTGGTATAAGAGTACATTTTTAGTACGAAAATTTTGAATTTTAGTTATTACTAAATTAATTAAATATGTTTTTAGTGGTTTTTAATAATTATCAAAATTTAATATTAATATGAAATATACAATTACTCTTGAAGAAAATATATTTATCTTAAATTTACAAAGTAAAAAATAAAAGTTAAATTCCTACTTCTTTGATAAATACATGGAGGTGATAATTATTAAAATTGAAATATATATTCAATTATCTTTAATTATTATAATTCAAACAAAATAAAATTAAAGTTTTTATAGTAAAATTTAATTTTTTATTATTGAAAAACGAATATTTCAGTGAAGAGACTATTTATTCTAGTAATAAATATGTATGATAACAATTGACGTGTATTAGGATTCAAATTTTATTTTTATTTCTTCTCATTCTGGACTTGATTTCTTATAAAATTAATTTTAAATATTTTTGTGTCAATTATTTCTTTTATAGGGATACTCTCAATGAACAATTATTGTTTTGAGTTCTATAAGTGGAACGCGGTATTGTCTGAAGGGGTATCATTTATTCAGAATTTCAATCTACTTTATTTTATTTTTAAGACATACCAAAAAAAATTAAATCAAATCACTGATATATTAAGACATACCAAAATAAATTCAGTGGGAACTTATATATTATGATTTTAATATGGCGTATATAATTTGTTATCTTATTTTAGGTAAAATCAATTATTTAATAGGAGAATAATAGAACAAAATACTACACATGGATAATTAGATATTGCATGAGTAATTAAAATCAAATATGAAGTTCTGTTTACGCAAACACTAGACGTGAAGTTAGGTACGAAAAAATTAATTAAAAGCAAAAGAAAAAAAAAAGTGGAACTCAAATTTTTATTTTACTTTTTTTCAAAAACTTTTAGGAACCAATCATTTTAAAAAGTGTTGGAGAGGCGTATGAAACTAGAATATCAATTCGGCTTATGAGCGAGTTTTTTAAAAGCTTTAATCAAAAAGGTATTTTCGAAAGGATTAAATAACTTTTTTCTTTATTTTTTAAAACTGAAAAATTAGCTAATAGCTTAAACTATCAAACTAACTCATTAAATTATAAATGTAAAAAAAAAATTAGCTAAGTAATATATAAAAGTAAATAAGAATTAGAAATGTTTATACCATATTTTGTATTGTTAGAATATATGATATTTTAATTATATTTTTTTATTCAACTCTTATAATATGTTACGTATTGACAAATTATTGTAAGTCTTTTAAAATTGGGTCTTTTTTTTCTTTTTATTAATATATATATATATATATATATATATATATATATATTTATTTATTTATTTATTTATTTAGTTCTTCACGTTCAGAAATGCTATTTTTAGTTCCTTAATATTGTTGGTGTTATACTGATGGCTAGCTAACACGATAAATTTTATCTACGTTAATCATAAAATAATGACGTAAATTTTTTTAATTTAATTAGTAAAATATATTTTTAATCTTAAAAATTTAAGTCCAAATTTATGTTACTCACTTAAATTTTAAAACAAATATCCTTAGTTAGTCCCTTACACATGTGTTAGTTTGTCAACATATTATCATTTCAAAGATTTTTATTATTTATAATTTATTTTCTTCCAAAAAATAAAAAAATCCTCGTTTGTCACACACACACACAAAGATTTTTATTATTTATAATTTATTTTCTTCCAAAAAATAAAAATCCTCGTTTGTCAATACTTTTTGTAAGTTTTTCCATACTTTAGTGTAGATTATTCTCTTCAGATAACATTTTATTTATTTATTTATCATTAGATAAAGTCTCAATGATAACTAATGATAAGTAAGAAAAAAGTTTCGATGACAATGTATAGAGAATAAAGAAGGAGAGTTTTGAAAAAACAAATAGTTATTATTGAGGTAAGTTATGCTCTTTTAATAATTATAATGTTTGGTGTTTTAGACATGAAAAAGTTGTAGCTTCTGAAGATGAATCTCCATATAGAAAAGTATCAATCAAATGTTGAACTATGAAGTTAATGTAATGTAAAGATGTATTCGCATTCTATATATATTTGCATTATCTTTTGATTTGACAATGAGTTAAACTTTGTATTGAAAATTTCGCATTTTGTCACTTTTTGTAAAGATTGATGATGCATTTGAAGTTAAGAGCATTATTTTAGATTATCACGGATAGAGAGACATGTGGGATGTGGAATTCGACAATCACAATTTAGGGTTTGTAGTTTGTTTAAAAGAATTTTTCCCAAATCCATTTACATTTATAACAATTTATTAGTCTTATAAGTTTTAATAAATGTACGAAAAGTATTTAATAAGTGTTTAATTAAGTTTATCAAAACCTAATGCAAGAAAAGAATAGAAAGGGAAAAGGGCATCATAGAACTCTGATGCATTTAGACACCAGAAACCAGTTTCTTCCTCTATATAAAAACCAACTTTCATATACACCTTTTAAATTGTTTCCCTCTATTTCACACCTAATATTTTTTTTTTAAAAGTTCATTCATTCTAAATCATTTTATATTTTAAAATAAAAATATTAATTTGTTTAAGTTGGACAGGTATTGAATAAAAAGTTGGTTGTTTGTCTATCATTACCTAAAAAAATTAAATTTACTTTTTTTTTTCAGCATTAAAATCTAAAAATAAAAAATAACATTAAGTAATACACTCTAATAGCTAAAAAAATAATGTTTAGATTATGCAGAATGAAAATCAAATAACTTTCAGATTATACTATTTAAAAAAATGAAAATTATTGTTATATCAAATATGACAGTGCAAGAAGAAACGTAAAAAATGGTTAGCCCAGTACGGACGAAGACATTAAGACAATTAAAGACTTAGACATGATTATTTTAGAAATCAAATTCAAAAACACGTTTTTAACCGTCAAATCTACCTGCATAGATTATTATAGTCCTAAGTTACCAACTTTTTTAAATCAATATAATTTAAAAATTGTTACATAATCAGATCTATGTAGCTGCAGGCTGGTTTTCATTTCAATAAAGAACACAGTTCAAAGATACCCAATCTAAAAATGATGTATCCACATATTAATATTATTATACATGATCCAGTAATAGACTATGTTTTCTTTCATGACTGAATAAAGAAATCGTAGCTTCATAATTTTTCCCAGTTATTCGTATAAGAACCATCAAAAAGGTAAAGCTCACTTAAATAGTTGTTGGTAGAAACCAGAAAAATGAAAGTTCGTGGTGGTACCATAAACTTTATCATAAATCTTTTGTTTTAAAATACTCATCCAAACCGAGTCTTTCTAAATGCAAAGCTTAAACATCCATTTCAGGGACCACTTATGATTTGTTTGTTTAAAAGGCAAATATTTTGTGCTAGTCAAATTGAAACAAGAGAACATGGTAATTTACAAACCAATAGAAAAAAGCTTAGGATAATTTCAGCATGTAATATCGATGTGATCAAACCAAAGAAAAATAGTCAAATTTTCTTCCCACGTAATTCATGCCATTCTTCCCATCCTATCTAATTAGGGGACTCGGTGATATACATGGATAGGTCCCACTTCCTATAGGAATCAAGAAGCTATATTACCAATAGGAAAATACTGCAAATATTCCTTTGACTTGATCATACAGTAAATTATCATCATAATCTTAAAAAATTATGACCTAAATGAAACAGGTGCACCTTTGTCCAAGGCAACTTCGGGAATTCTTTCAGAAATCTAAATGCTGAAGCATCCCAATGTAGTTAAGACGCCAATTTGCGTTTTCAGTCCTTGAGAAAAAGAATGAAACACATTTGGCATCAGATATAAATTCAAAAACTTCCATTCATAAATTTAGCTTATGTGCAATGCCAATCACCTGAGTATAGTCATCATCCAGGGAAAGTATATATTTACATAAAGTTGCACAAACATCACAGGAATCTAAAGTCATCTATTGTCTGAAAAATTGAATTTAGATATTTATACAAAATTCAAAAACCTTGTTCCCAAGCTATGATTCAGATAAAGCCAACACTTACGTAAAATAAACTGAGCTGAGAGACTCCACAAACCAATGTTTCAATAGGTCAATGCAAATGGAACAACAAAGCGGTGTTCTAAAACGCCACATCCTCGTGTGGGACAAATTATGTTTAACATTGAATTATTTTACTAAGGCTAATTATTCAATGTTACAACATTAACGCAGACATACAGAGAAACAAAGTTTACATTTCCAATAACAAATTATCTCTTTTAGACCTCAAGAGAACATAAATAAAAACATACATCAATCTCAAACACTAACAATAATATCTATCTATCTATCTATCTATCTATGTATATATATATATATATATATAAAGGCAAATTATTGAATTCTCCATTTTCTAAAATATCTAGAATTGAGATAGTCCTTCGATTCCTATCCAAAGACAAATTTTCAAGTTCATTTAAGGAATTCAATAACTTGATTTTCCCTTTACTTTTTCTCTTTATAGACTTTCAATTTAGGGAAATGCAATGTCTTCTCTCCACTATATCTTCCCTTGATCTGTTTATTATTTTCATGTACTTAAGTATTAAGAGAAGAGATATATAACTGAAAAAAGAGAAGTCGATATAGCAACCATGTGAAAGTGACTCATCAATACGTTATATTTAATCTCTTATTCAGACTGAGTTGATAAAGATATGCATGCAAACTATTTTTTTGCATTAGATGACTGGATTTTTGTCTGTAGGCTTTAAATGGATTCAAACATTTTAGCTTTAAGAGTTTGAGGCCATTTTTAAATTTTTTTCTCCAAAGAAAAATAACACAGTAAATGGACATTTTTCTAAGGAAAAATTAAAGACTTTGGTAAAAGTAAAGCTGTTTGCTGCTTGGGTACAGCTGGTTGGAGCCAGATGCTCGCAACATCAATGGTGTCACTACGGCCTTATAATTTGGTGAGATCAAATATATTTTTTAGCTTCTGTTTCGTTATCTTCCAAGAGGTTTGCAATTTCAGACGCTAAAGGAATGGACAGCTTTCCAAAGGAGGTGAGAATCCTACTGCAAGGCGTAACGTGTCATAATGAGCACACTGTTGGCATTTGTTCAACATAACATGGCTCCCTACTTTTAAGTGTTGTCGTACTACAAAAACAAAAATTATATAGTACAAAACTTAATGCAGGAAAACGTTCATCAGAACATAAACCATAAAATTAAAGGTGTCAGAATGAATTGCAATCAGTGAGTTAACCAAGCTCACCATGGGTTTGATCCACGTTGAGTTGGAAAATTGAATAGTTTTAAATTATGGATCAAAATCAAATTGTCTCATTTAATACATGAGTCAAACAGGTTTGAGCCAGGTTATAAGGTGTTGACCTGTTTTCATGATAAAAAGATAATTACAACTTGAAGGTATTAGGACTCTTAATATTGATTAGCTATTTAAATATTCAATGTTATATATATGTAGAAGACCATTAATAAAAAACATCATTTTTATATTCTTATATTCAGTGACTCATAACTTTCAACGAATAGTGGGTAGAGCAAAGTTGAATTTTTTTTGGCTCACAATAAAGTGAGTAGGGCTGAGCAAACCCATCTTTAGCTCACCTGTGGTGACCTAACCCATGTAAACTAAATTGACTCACTTTGACATCCACCTAAAATTTCTTGGCATTAGGCACTTGATATATAATCTACTATTAAAAAATGAAAATTTACCTGTGGATAAAATGCACTCAAAATAAGATTCCAATGCTACATTCAAGAATCCTCCGAGTGTTTTTGCCTTTTTGCACTTGTTTTCTTTTGAGCAATGTCCAAAGTTGACAGTTCCCCATCCACAACATCTTGTTCAAGCACTATTCGTTCTGGCTGAATTCTTTTCTTCTTTTCACTCCTGTACATTTTTTAAGACAACTATCAAAGTATATACTTTCAAAAGTATTGTTATGATTGGACAAATACATTATAAGAGAAAAACCTGTCAGCATGGGAAACAACTTCTAAGTTCTTGTCCAACCAATAAATGCTGCCTGTGTGCTCGGGAATTAGAGATCCATAAACATGAAGTATTTCTTCATCAAAACTGCAAAAGGATAAATCATTGAAATTAATCATGTGATGAAATGTTCAACTCATAGTCTTATTACCATCAATTCATAGAAATTTCATAATCAGGAGGTTATCAGGATTTGGATCCAATAAATTTCATTACTGTGAAAAAAAATCTTCACAGTACTCCTTCTATTGTCTGCACTACTGTAGAAACAACCAAACTCAGAATACATGTCCCTAAAAACAATAGCATAGACTCACGGAACAAATATATGATACCCACTGCATATGCATAAGATGCTATCAGTGCCCACTTTAACCCGTTCAACAAAACGAAAACAAAAGTACATACTCTCGTACAATGAATATGTCAAAACTGTGGAGTTTCTGATAAATTCAGATACAGCTAATCATACAATTATAAACAGTCGTGCAAACTTATGACTATTGCCTAATTACTACCCATATAAGTCTGCAAGTATGATGTTTCTTCATTGCAGTAAACCCCTACCGAGTGAGAGACACATTCCGGTACAGTTTGACATGTCTTTATTGATACAAATATGCATTAAGATTTGAAGTCACACTCAATTCCAAGGAATATAAATTCTACACAATTAGTCTTAGCCGAAGCAAATTAACAATATGTCACCTCTTGACTGAAAACCGTATCATGGTCCCGACCTTTATCACATGTCGCTTGTTAGACCTGCTTGCATACACCTCTTGTCCTTTTTTCTACAAAGAGGAAAAGGAATCACAAACGTATCAGCACCACTGATTAATCACTAAAACAAAAAGAAGTAATAAATTAATTATTGCCACTATTAAAGAAGGTCCGGATTCAATTTTCAAAATTACACATTCCAATAAGTACACTATCTAATTTGAACGAAACACGCAAAAGCTAGTTATTCTAGCTTCCTTTGATCCACATCAATGTTGAATAACACTTTAATTACATATTATGTTCCTGTAAGCTGCAATCTTTACGTTTTAGTCCCAAAACCTAAACCTACTCGTTTCAGTCCCTGTCATCCAAAACCATAGAAACAAAATGTGTGTAAAGACTACAATGAACTAAAAAATGTCCATGTAGAGACTACGACGAGTAGCTTTTATGTATATAGAGACTAAATAATAAAGATTGTATGAGTACAGAAACTAGATGAATAATTAAATATTGAATTAACAGGCATCCAAACACAAATTTAGTTGATCCCTAAACCATATCAAAAACACTAAATAATCCCTCATTAATCTGCAATGGCCGAACAACTAGCCATATCAACAACACTAATTAGTTAATTAATCACTAAAACAAGTTGAAACCAAGAGCCAAACGAGACTCACCATTTTCCACACAAACTCTTCCCTGATGTCTTTCTCTGCTATAACCGCAGCAGAAAAGCCAAGCACAACAACGTGAATGGACTCCTGCGTAAGCTTAACCACCTTCCCTTCTGAAACCAACAAAACAAAACCTACCGGTTAACGCAAGGCATTGATTTTTCATTAATTTATTCCTTGAACTTAAAAAAAAAAAAAAAAAAAAAAAAAAGTGGTAGAGAAGAAAAAATACCTAAAAGCGTGTTTGGCTTGGGAGAAAAGAGCAAAAAATTGACCTTGAGTTTGACGCCGAAGTAAGGGTGAACGCCGGGGAGGATCTTAGCGCACGTGTCCAGCGAGTTGACATCATAAGCCAAAACGACGCCGTCGACGATTTCGCTGAACCTGCAATGGGAGAAGTTAGAGACAAAACGACGACAAGATTGTGACGTTTTGTTAGGGTTTGGTTTTGGTTCGGAAGCGTACGTGAAAAGCAAGGAGCTGAGTTCGCGGAGAACGGCTTGGGAAACCTGGTTGCTCTTTGAAGGGTGAATGTAAACAGTTAAATTCGCTTTCGAGACCTTCAAGCCTTCCATTGACGGTTGTACTCCACGCGCCACTGACTTCGGTGATGAAGTGACACCGCTGTTTGGCTAAGAAAGGAGTGAGAGGAAGAAGAAACTAGAGAATTAGGTTTATACACTTTTTTAGTACCAAAAATACCCTCCACCTTCCTCTTGGTTGACTAGTTTGACTTCATACATGTTTAAATTAGAATAAGAGAAAAATATAATGAATATAAAAATTTGAAAAATTAGGATGAATATTTATTTTCGTCTTATTTTCTAATGTTCAGCCTAAAAAATTATTTAAAATATATTTCATTTGTATTAAAAACTAGGTGGAAAAATTATTTTCATTTATATATATATATATATATATATATAAAAGAAAAACTCAAAAGCAAAAAAGTAATTAAATTATTTTTTAGCTAAAATAATATATTATCATAATTTAAAAAACATTGATTATTTTTTGTTATCAATAAAAATGTTATTTTATATGTTACATTTTAATTGTTGTGTGTATAATATTTTTTAACAAAAATTTCTTGTATTGCCATAACTAGTTTTACCATTCATGTGATTTAAGTGTAATATATAAAATTTGTTATTATTTATTGTATAAATTGATAATAACAAAATTCCGTAGATAAAATCCAGTACCTATGAATTATTCATGAAAAATAAATTGTATATAATACCTAGACGGTACTTACATACCAAAATTATGTAGTAATTACATACAGATTTTTTTTTATAAGTAATTATTGTGAATTACTTTTAAATTATTATTTATAAATTTTTTATAAATAATTACTTACAGATTTTGTCATAAATAATACTTATAAATTTTTTCCCCGTAGATAATAATCTTTCAATTTTTTCGTAAATAATTACATATTTTACCCAAACAGCCAATTTACTAAATGGATTTTCTATACTAAAAATACATATACAATCCTGGTCATACAGCGAAATTCATGATAAAATCAATACATGAACTAAATAGAGTAATATTTCAATTATAAATAAAAAGTATTGTCACAAAAAACATTAATTCAATAAAATGTGCAAAAAATAATCTAATACAATGCACTAACATTCGAACCATAATAAAAAGAATCCACATAATCAAAATCCGATAGGAATACTAAGACATTAAAATAATTTCTAACAAAATAATAATCACTATAACCACTACTAAGACAAAAATATTTTACTAAAGAAATTCTAAAAGAAATTAGGAACTTATGTCCCGAATCTGGTCCTCGATATAATGAATTAAAATTAATTTGCCTTCGTATATTGTTTTCATTATTTTAAATTTCTTATATGTTGATGTTTTGTAGTGCTTACTAAAAATAAATATGTATATCTGATTAGATAATATTTTCTTATAGATGTGTCTTCTATCTTAACCATACACTATATATATATATATATATATATATATATATATATATATATATATATATATAAAAGAACATTTCGCGTTATCTATTATTTGTGGATGTTGAATGAATTTTACATACACAAGTTATTGTAAGAATAATAATTAATTTTATCAAGCTATGCTTTCAACCAATATGATAATGTTCCTTAATTATTTATTAGTATAGTTAATTATCTTATAATTTGATAAAATCGTCAATATATAAATACTCCATTATCTTAAAAAAAACAATAAATAGAAAAAAACAGTTTTGTATTTTGAGATTATGTTGTATTATTTAGTAAAACATAACATCCTACAATACACACATATTATATTTTAAGACAATCAATTATTGTAAGCATACTATGTCTGTTTCATTCATTATTTTTCAAACCTTATTGCTATTCAATTATGTCTTCCTATAATCCAAAAACTGAGTGAAAAAACACTAACAGAAGGTTTAAGATTAATATTTCTACGAATATTAAAATATCGATATATGATATTAAACAAGAAGCCAAATTTTAGTAAGTTTAAAAGGAATATATAAACGAATATTATCAGTAAACACACTTTCATTTAATGCACACGATTTAGTTTATATGCAAAGAAGATTTAAATCTTTGGTTGTTATAGTAGAATTTTCTAAAATAGTTGCTTGTGTTTTACATAATAATAAAAACAAATTTATGAAATTTGAAATAAAACTATGAAATTATTTTGATCTCTAAAAACTCCATCCTTGAAAATAAATGTTTTCATTATCTGTAAAGCAGTAGCAATTTAGTTTCTCCCTACTGGTACTGTAAGTATTAAGTATTTGTATATTATGACTAGTTAAAAATAATTTAAAAAATATATTTTAATAAATTTACAGTCCATTGATATTCTATTAAAATAAAAAATGTTACCTATCAAGTGCAATTTCAAAATGAAAGGTAAATTTTACAGAAAAGAAAACAACCAAAGGCAAAACAGAAAAACCAGCCTTTCAAATTTTCCCGCCAAAACAAATGAGAATTGCAGAGATATCCTCGCCGGAGCTCCGGCCACTTCAACGAGACACGGAGGCTAACAACCGTAGCCTCTCCCATATCGAAGCAATCGTCAAGCAACTCGAAACGCTCACCGCGGATAAACCACCTCCGGAAACTACCACCTCCGATCTCCGACAATGTCTTACTCAGCTAAGTCAACTCGCTCCGTTTCCGAATTCGTTGAGGCTTCAGATCTGGAAGCTCAGTTACCGCCTCTGGAACGCATGCGTCGACATCTCCAACACCACCGCCATCCGGTCCTCATCCTCCGCCACCACCGAAAGTCAAGCCGAACTCCGACACATCGCCGCTGACCTTCTCTCTATCGCCGGAGAAGTCGCCGGCGTTCCCTCTCCGGCGATAAAATCGGCGTCGTTCTACCACAAGACCGGTCTGATATGGCACAACCTCCGGAAATTTGATCTCGCGGCGAAGTGCTTCGAGCGCGCCACTGATCTGGTTTCGAAGCTTGACATCAATTCAATCGTCGACGCTGGAGAGAGAAAAATGATGCTGGATCTGAACCTGGCTCGGTCCCGAACAGCGTGGGAGGTTCGGGACCCAAGCCTGTCGGTTGCGCTGCTTAACCGGAGCAAGAGCTTCCTCTTCGGTTTGTGCGACCACTACGCGGATCTCGCGAAGCAGTACATGGCGTTCGGGAAACGCGCGCTGTCGAACAGCGGCGCGGACGCAAGTCGCGAGGCGCTGAAGCTGATGAACGAGGCGTTGGAGACTTGCGAGAAGGGATTCGATACAGCGCGAACACGGGAAGAGAAGGTGGAGATCCGAGGGTTGAGGTGGAAGGCACTTAGGTTTATTGCTGCGATTCATTTGCAAAAAGAGGAATATGAGAGTGTGATAAAGTGTGTGAAGGTTTTGAGAGACTCAGCTGATGGCGGTGACGAGCATCCGAGTCTTTCGGTGTTGGCGATGAAGGCGTGGTTAGGGTTGGGTAGGCATGGTGAGGCGGAGAGGGAGTTGCGGGGTATGGTGATTGACAGGGGGATTCCGGAGGGAGTTTGGGTGTCGGCGGTGGAGGCGTATTTTTCGGCGGCGGGGACAGCTGGGGCGGAGACGGCGAAGGGGGTGTTCTTGGGGCTGTTGGGAAGGTGTCATGTTAGTGCTGGGGCGGCGGTGAGGGTGGCGCATAGGGTGGCGGGTGGTGGCGGGGAAGGGGGGAGAGTGAGGGCTAAGGTGGTTGCTGAACTTGTGTCTGATGAGAGGGTGGTGGCCCTCTTTGCAGGACAGGATGCTGCTAAGGATAGGGTGGCAATGCATGCTGTTCTGTGGAATTGGTATAGCTTCTTGAATCTTTCATTCCTAATCTGCTTTGAATACTTAAGTTTGTAAGTTTTGCAATGTGGCACCGTGGGGTGTGCAAACTTCAAATTTAGAACAGTTTGGCTATGCTATCTTTCTGTTTTATCTTCTCAAATGTATTCTCAAGAAAACATATAGTGAGTGTGGTAGAATATAATGGAATAGAAGTTATTGTTCGTGGTTGAACTTATGTTAAAGGACAATAAAGACACCATGGCATTGGAGATTAGTAGTTGTTCAAATAGTGGTAAATTAGGGTTTGAAGTTTTGTTGGAAGAGGTGGCCCCGTTTCATGCTTGAGTGCACTTCAAGCAAGATTGCCTTTAGTGTTGAGTTCCTATAGCAAACTCAAAATAGGAACATAGGCAACTTGTTATACTTTGATTCTTAGATGTGACATTTCATGGCTCGATTATAATTGACTTTACCTTGGTAAATAATAAAATGTACATGCTGAGGGGTTTACCGTTTGCCTGATCCAGATTTGCGCTCCGTAATGTTTTGCAATAATTAGGAAGTTCTCTCCAAATGAACCTACTGATCTCAATATTTTAATGTGATTTACAGTGGTGCCGATAACTTTCAATCAAAAGATTATGAGACCAGTGCGGAACTCTTTGAAAAATCAATGCTCTATATTGCACATGATACAGAGAACAGAATACTTCGAGCAAAGGGCTACAGAGTTCTGTGTCTCTGCCACCTTGGTCTGCTGCAGCTGGATCGTGCCCAAGAATACATCAACGAGGCTGGAAAGGTATTTTTATTCACAGAGTTCTGAATTTGTTGCACTAATTTTCAGTCAAATATGAAATATTATCGATGTTTTTCTCTCTGCAGCTTGAGCCTAACGTTGTCTGTGCTTTTCTTAAGGTACACTTTCTTCTAACCGAGAATCTGTTGGTGCTTCAGTATCCATGTATATAAAGCAGCATATAAATTTATAAGGCTATCCTATGCTTGAAATTCACGTTGAGCTATCCAAAATCACATTGAAATAAGATTAATAATCGTGTGTTGGTGCTTGTGTATCCATATGCATACATCACAGATCACACAAATTTATAATGCTATCCTACACGTCTGGATTTATGTTAAATAATAAAAAATCATTTTAAAATAGCAGCTAAAATAATATTAGGTGAATTGATAAAATTGAATGAGTTAAAAAATATTAACTAACTTCTTGTATTGTTTTACTGTGAAGTTTGTGTTATAGAATAAAAGCATTCAAGCATAATATATATAATTCAAGATCTATTTTAATTAAAATTTATTTTGCAAACATGTAATGTTTTAAGCTTGTTGCAACTAACCCCACTTGCATCTCATTAGGATGATAGAAACACTTTTGCATGCGAACTTAAATTGACATTTATTTGTTTTAACCCAGTTCAAAATTTATCTCCAAAAGAATGACCACCAAGGGGCTATTGATCAAATAGAAGCCATGACAACATGCCTTGACTTTCAACCAGATTTTCTCTCACTTTCAGCGCATGAAGCTGTTGCATGTCATGCTCTACCTGTTGCTGTTGCCTCTCTATCAAGTATGCTAAAGTTCTACGCTTCAGGAAAGTCCATGCCCACTGCCGAAGTAACAGTTGTGCGCACCTTGCTGACAGTCCTCTCTCAAGAACCAGGTAATGAACAGCAAGTTATCAAATTTTTAAAACATGCCCATACTCGAGCATCAGAGATTGGTCCCGATTTCTTCTTTGGTAAAGAGGAGGTTGGCAGACGGGAACGGAATTGGTTTGCCGTGACTTCATGGAACTATGGTACAAAAACGGGGCAGGATAAGAATTATGAATTATCAGCTGAGTTCTTGAAACTGGCATCAGATTTTTATGCACTAGTCGAGGGTTCCGATGATGAGAGCAATGTCATGGTTTGCAAATCGTTAGTGCTTTCTGTATCATCAATGATAGCTTTAGAGTTTCAAAGGAAGACTCCAATGTCAGAAACTGAAGTCAAGCAAGCTCTACACTTGCTAGATAGAGCAGGGCAGGTATGAAAATGTAGCACCAGATTCATTTTGCTAGATGCATTTCTCTTTTAGATTGACATTTTTATTTTTATTTTTTGATCAGCCTCTTTTAGATTGACATGATGCATAATATGCTATCAAAGTAATTTTTTTAGGTTATATTTTAGTTTTCAATGCCCTTGAACATTTTCTTGCTTCCATATTGTGTGGATGCAGATGCTAAAATCAAATTCGTCCAGGAACTCAGTCAACAATGACCAAATTAGTACCATTGAGCCTGAACTTCTTTTCATATACACTTTCTGTGCTTATGATATACAAGGCAGGCTGAATGACCCAGGTTCGCAATTTCTCAACGTGAGAAACTTTGCCAGTTCAAAGGCTTGCAAACCCCACCACCTCCTCCAAATTGGTCTCTCTGCCTCACAGGCACCACGGTTGAATCACGAAGTAGCATCCTTTGCTCTAAATGAATGCCTCTCATCTTTCCTAGCATCACCAGTTCCAGATTATCAAAATGTTGCTCTTGTGATGCGCAAGCTTATATCCATGGCTAGCGTTTACAAGGGTGACACTGATGATGATCTTGTGTATGGCATGTACAGGCAAGCCTATAGGATAATGGTTGGTTTAAAGGAAGATGAGTATCCAATTGAAGAAGGAAAGTGGCTCGCCATGACTGCATGGAACCGAGCAGCAGTGCCAGTGAAGTTGGGCCAGATTGAAGCAGGGAAGAAATGGATGACTGTCGGCTTGGACATTGCAAAGCATGTTCCAGGCATGGAAGCTTACAAAGCATGCATGGAAGAAGTCCTAGGTAATTTGAAGAAAGAACCTTGATATACACGAATCTCAAATACGGTTTCTAGTAGTATAGAACTCATAGATCTCTTGTACAGGAAAGTGTATATTATAGAAAACATCTGGTGTTGAATTTTGTTTTGGAAATTTTCTGTAAGTTTTATAAGAGCAGGTTTCAACTACTTCTACTCTTCTGTAAAACAAAGCTACTCCCATTCTAATCTTGGGGTTTTCTTTTCTGGGTTTCCGAATTATTGAACTTGTGTATCTGTGTGTTTAAATGGTGAGTCGAAAGAGTGGAATTTCTAGATCCAAAGATGCTTTATAGTTTATATGATTTAGATGCAAGTCAAAGTTATTCTTCATCTTCGTAGTTATTAATTTTCATTAATATTAACAATTTTTTTTCTTTTGTTTTTTTATGTGAAATGTGATTTTTTTTCTTAATGTCAATATATTATTTTCAATTGAAGTTTCTTAATATTCTTTTGATTAAAATATAATTTAAAATTATTTCTCAATTAATTATGTTTACATGATTATTTTTTTATACCAGACTTTCTATCAAGGTAACACAACCATATTTACTAAATAAAATTTTATATATATATATATATATATATATATATGATATTTACAAAAGGTAACACAAACTATATTAACTAAATAAAATTATTCTAATTTAATGGTATATAATTTAGAGCAATAAATATATAGAATAATAAGTAGATTTAATGCAATTTTTTTAAAGTTTATCATTATAAGTAAAAATTGAATACAAATTATAAAGTTGATGTGAGAAGAATATAGTGAAAACCTTCGAGAAGACCACACTATCTGTGTGTGTCCCTGCAAAACCACCCTCTCATGGATTCCCTCTCTCTTCTTCTCTCTCCTTATCCACTCTCCCTAAAACCCCACAAACCCAAAACCTTCAAAACCTTCTCTCATTTCTCAAACCACAACCCTCAACACTCCACAATTAAACCTTTTCAATCCTATTCTTCAATCTCACTCTCTTCACCCCAAACACCTTCTCCCAAAGCATTAGCAAAACCCTTCTTCTCATTCGCCCTCTTCAACCTTTTCACTCAGTTTCCCTGCATAGCTGACGTCGCCGCCGAAGAAGCTGGCAAAATCAGCATTGAGTCAGTTCTGGTTTCCATCGACGGCTTCTTCAACCGGTACCCGTTTTTCGTGGGCGGGTGCGCCTTCATTTGGCTGGTGGCGATTCCACTGGCGGAGGAGTATTTCAAGAAGTGCAAGTTCGTGTCGGCGATTGACGCCTTCAGGAGGCTCCGCGATGATCCGAACTCGCAGCTGTTGGACATAAGGGATGAGAAGAGCTTGAGGTTTCTGAGGTCGCCGAATTTGAAATTTATTGAGAAGGAAGTGGTGCAGGTTGAGTTCACTGATGGTGGGAATGAAGATGAGTTTGTGAAGAAAGTGTTGGGGAAGTTCAAGGACGCGTCGAACACCGTTCTCTGTGTTTTGGACAGGTAAATAAAAATAGAGAATGGGAAAGAGAATAGTATTGCATGTTACAATTATATTAGAATTTGGTATTTGAAATCTCGAACGTGCAGTTTAAAGCATTGTTTTATCTCGATAATTGCATTCTGAACATAATTGAAGTTTGAAGTGGAAAAAGGAAACTAGATAGTAATTCTGTTTCACAGTAAATGGGGGTAAAGGGGAAGAAATCGATGTTTTGCGTTTTGAAGTGGAAAGGAAAAGTGGGTATTCTGGATTATATGTCCATTCAGCTTAAGAGATACTAAGTCAAAGTAATTGAATATGGTTAATGTATTTCCTTTTAAATTCTAAAGTGAGTATGTACTGAATTCAACTGAAAAGGGCAAATTAAGGTTCTGAAAGAATTAACATCATTTGTTTTGCTTTGCTCAAATCGGGACATAATAAATGTCTAAACAAAGTTTAATTTTTCCATTTGAATAAGATACATTATAGTGCTATGTAATGTGGGCTTACAATTTGGAGTGGTTGCAATCCAGTTTCCTTACCATTATTCTCTTTGACTTGGTTTCACTTGAATGAGAAATTTTTCTGTTGACTTTGCACTTGATTGATAGCTACTATCTACCTTTATCCTTTCAAAAAGATCTCCCCATTTCACGATTCATTATACTGTAGTGGAATGAATAGAGGACTGATTCAAACTATGGTTATCTGGCTTGGAAAGTGCCTGGAGATCTTTTGCCCATCTGCAACTTTTCATTTTTTATTTTCCTACAATTGGCTGATTTGTTTTAATTAAAGCTTTTGTCTGTACATTTCACCTATGTTGTCTTTTTCTTCATATTTTACATTTTACTAAAGTTTGGGGGAAAAGTCTGCGTACATTTTAGCTCTGACTAAGAACGAAGGAATCTTATTGCTAACGAGAATAGTATAATTTCTTTAACTGCATACTATACATGTCTGCAGAATTCCTCACCTGATTCTCTTTTGAGTGTAAGGTAGTTTTGATGATAATTCCATGAAAGTTGCCGAGTTACTATTTAAGAATGGTTTCAAAGAGGCCTATGCAATCAAAGGTGGAGTTAGAGGCGAGCAAGGTTGGATGGTATGACCATTATCTTCTCTTTCACTTGCGTTTGTTTAGCAGAAAGTGCAGAACAAACATCTGCCTACATTGTATAAATTTTTTGTTCACATTAGGAAAACCTTTTAAATTGGATGTAAGTTGGTTTTCTTCATTGTCGCTATCAAAACACCTGAAAAGCTATGAAAGATAGAGTATTAGAAAGATCTAAGTAGTGGATTCAGCGATCAATTTTTTGGTAATTCAGTTTGTCCTTTAAACTTGATGCCCAAAAAGGAGTTTACAAATCTGGTTGCAGAAAATCTGTTGAAAGTAAATGAAAAAGAGTGTTCATGGTTGCAGGCTATACAAGATTCCCTTTTGCCCCCTTCTGTGCATATAAGGAAAAGGGTAAAATCTTCAAAGGAACCCAATAAAAATGGAAATGGTGCCATCCAGCAAAAAGATAGCAACAATAAGAGTTCCTTATCCCAAGAGATCTCCCCTGTTGGAAACCAAAAGATGGACAACGGTAATGTGAAAAGCTCTGTAGAGTCTACTCCAGAAGTGAAAACTGGTCCTGTAGTGTCCTCCTCTCCTTATCCCAATGTATGTTATCCTCAACTCTCTCATATCATGTGCCTTTATGTTCTAAAAGGGCATGTTTAACAGTTAAAGTAGGAATTGTCAATTAGTTAATGTTGATCGATGAGTTATGCTTCTGAAATTTGTTCCACATCACTGTTATTCAGCTGATGTGTTTTATGAAATTATTACTGTAGCAAAAGTGTATTGTATCTGGGTTCACACGGATAAATGTTCAGGCCATATTAATTATGGCAATAGTTTTCATTCTATTCAGAAATTTACTCACAAATTTTCACACTTTGGTTTCATGTGTCTGTCTCCATATATATCAGGTTGGCTTAAATGCACCATTGGTGGGTGCAGGAGCAACTCCTTCACTAATCTAGTTATACATATTTGTTGCAGTTTATTTTGTTTTGAATTTATTGCGATTTCTGAATAACTAGTTGCAAAATGACAAGAATGAAATATTTTTAGGAGGTGTTGACCTTAAGGTTATTTAGGCTTTGAAAGATTACACTAGCTTTAGTAGTGTGCAAGTAACCCAGGTATAAATAATATTAAGGATTTGTATTCAGCATCTTTAAGTTGTATTATAAAAAGTTTAGATCTTAGATGTTTGTAAACCTTAGAATACCTCTGTTATTGTTCCACTTCAATGCATCTCTCTCTATTTCTCTTCTCAAACAATCGTTTAAGCTTCTGTGCTATATTCTCACTGCATGCGCCTTGCAAGTTGCAATTGGTGTTTTATGTCCATTGTTTTGTTATACTGATTAACATGACAACTGATCCTAGGAAAACACAGTTGAGGTATAGTGTTGAAAGAAATACTGTCAAGAAGTAGTTCACTATCAATCGTGTGGGGGAAGTGATGCAATCCCAAAATTTTAACTTTCGAGTACTCAAGTTTTCTTAAGGCTAGTGAGTACGATGTCTGAGAAACCTATTTTACATTTTTCCACCTTTGGGGGTCTTATCCTCTATATACATTAAACAAAACCATGTGGGCTATTGAGTACTCTAAGATCATAGGAATATAAAAAAATCAAAACAGAACAGATATGAATAATTTATAAGAGACACAGAATTGATGAAGTTGCTCCTGGTGTCTTGAGGCTAATCGAGTAGTGAATACCCTCCTTCGAGGAATTTAGAAGAATCCTAGGAAGTAATTCTCTTGATGGGCCTTTTCGTACTCCTCTGGGATTCCAAGCATGCTTTTACCACCCTGATTTTGGTAGTAATGATGGAGTAACTTATTGACCTGTTCTTTTTACCTTTTAACTGCACTCGGTTATGCTACAGCTCACTACTGGTATTGTGGCAGTTGTGGCAGCAACTTTATTTATCATTTAAGGTCATAATTCAAATTTCAGAGTACCCTACCCAACCATCTCAATTGTGTATAGATATTTACAAAGTGGATACAAAAGTTCCAAGCCCGCTCTGAGCATAAATAGTTGAGTCCATGACTCGTGGGTGCATATGATAGTTGGAAAGAGCACTGTAATTTTGATGGTTTGATATCATACCAATTATAGCAACCTTACAGGATATAAAAATAAAAGTGGAATCATTTTGCGTGCTTTTTATCTGTTCTTCAATTTTCTTTCTATTCTGATTCAAGTTCACAACCACCTTCAAGCTTCAGAAGTTATGACTCTATCTAGTTAACATTTATGCAATACTTTTAAATAATGAAAAATCTTACGTTAGATTCAAGCGTTGAATACTAATAGTAATTGTATCTCAAGTAATCACACGCACAGAACTTCTTGTACCTCAGTTGGTGGTGTCAATATGTGAATTTAAGAATGAACTTGATTTAGGTGATGACTTCTGATGGAAAGATCCATTGGAGAATAGACTGGTTCCGACAATGGTGATTCCAACTTTGTCAGTACAACTGTGTTCATTTTTTCCAGTATGCTAAAAATGGAAGATGTCTGATATTATTTCATAAATTTGATTGGTTTTGTTATTAAGATATTTGCTTGCATGATTTGAAAACATGAAACAGAGCCACAGTAAACCTCAATACTTGTGAAGTGTGTGTACTGCTATTTTCTTACATTTTATGTTTTGGAAATAAAAATTCTCATCATTTTTGTCTTTCTTTTTTGCAGTACCCGGATTTGAAGCCACCATCATCTCCAACTCCATCAAAGCCACAATAGTTTTCTTGGTTAAAGCATACTTAACTGACATCTGTATGGCAGAAATACTATTTGGTGACTCTTAAATCGTTTATTTTTAATTTTACAGTCATTCTTTTTCTTTTCTACTTTGAATTTTAGAGCGTGAAATACGTAATACTGCACAATCAGAATCAATCTGGATGTTTAGTATTTATACTCTAAACAATTTTTTGGCAACAACAACAACGAAAGTGAATTAGTTTGTTTAGGAGATTGCCAAAATAAAAAAAGAAAAGAGAGGAGAAAAATGAGGAGAAATATTAAAGCCGCTAAACGTTTGCATCTTTGTCAGGACAAAAATTTAAAGACGGTGGACATTCATAATATCTACGAACTATTATATAGAAAATGGTTTATGGTACTAATGTCATGTATTTAATTATAAGCATTCTCTCCTCTTTTCCATAGATTCTCCCTCAATTATAAAGCTGCCATTTTGTCTTTTTCAGTCAATTGCAATTCCATTTTTAATGCTTTGATATACATTACTTATATTTGTTAATAATGATCACGAATAATTGTTTGAATGTATTCTCCTTAATTTTATCCTGGAAGTGAAAAATAAGAGAAAAAAAAATAGTAATTAAGTTTTTATGAGTTAAAATAACCTACGTATAAGTTTTTTTATGTAGTTTTTCAACTTTCATTCTAACTTGTGTGTAACTTAATTTTAATATATGAAAATGCTTATATATTTTTCCCTTGAAACGACTTATTTAAAAATTTGTGAAAGATATCCTTAATTATAATAAACATAAATGATTAAAATGGATTTTTCTAGTAAGAGAAAAGACATTTACTCTGTATATTCTGTGCTTTAATGTATTCATTCCCTTATGTCGTTATCTTCATAGGACGAGGCAACTTTCAACAGTAGGAAATCTTTTTTCCACCCTTGATAGTCTTTAAAAGCTTGAAGCATTCAAGAACGAGGTACGCTTACAGCTACCCCACAAGCAAAAAGAAAACACCATAATCCACACGCATTTTATTTGATTAGATTTTCATTGTTTAAAGGAAAATTAAAGGGACCAATGCTTTCTTAAAAGATGTTAATATGACCTTTTTATGACTTTCTTTCACACTCCCTAATAAAATACTCGAACTTTTAATTGCCACTTTATAGTATTAATCATTTGATTAGCTCCACCCTGCTTCAAAACTTTACTTCCTCAAACCAGTAATGAAAAATAGTGGAAAAAATGTTATTTTTAAAATCACAAGTTTTCACCGCACTATCCTTATCATGGTTAATGAAACATGTTTCCCCGGACTTTAAGGAAGTTTGTATATTTTTGGCTTTTTTCCTTGTCTTCTTGTCAAACCAGAAACTGTTTCCATCTATTCTTTTTAAGGAGTTAAGATTTATTTAATTCATGCGCCGCGTCAGAGAAACACCGAAAGTCCATGTTTTTCGATAAATGAGCAACCAAACCATGTCAAATCAAATTACAATTTCACACATTTCATTTCTTAATATAATCCCTGCATGCATTACCATTATAATAACCATTTTAAAACTCACATCAATTATCGTGTTATTGGATTTTTGTTTCCGTTTTCGAACATGTTTGTGGAGATTCTAATGCTTGAATTCACAGTATTAATTTACAAGTACGAACATGAGAATAAGACGGAACCTTCCTTAAACTCTATCCATTATCATAATCACAGTATTTTCTTCTTTCTAATATTCTCTGATTCTTTATAATTACCAAAATTCTATTTTTTTTCTTTATTTACATGTTTTTCAACTCTAATTATTTTTTCTCATTTATCTACTAGTCTTCATCTAATTTTTAATCATTTTAATCATAAATATTTTATTACCCTCTATGTCATTATCTGATTACTTAAACTGTTCATATTTATTTTATATTAAAAATGTAAAATGCAATCATACAATTTTTTTAAGCAAATTGAAATCTATCCCTGTTAACTAAGCAAGATGTTAATGAGATAAAATGTTAGATATATTAAATTTCCAGTGTACCATTAAGACATACCTAATATTTGTTGGTGTTCTACACTACCCAACAACACTCATTTTGAAAACTACTCAATCTCAAGATTAGAAAGCTGCTTTTGATTGTCTTCATATTGAAAGTAAGAGATAGTGAGTAGATTGTGGGGATAAGTTTGAATGTTGAATACCAAAAATACCTGCAAAAAATTTCATGAACGTGGCCTGTCACAGTGTTTCCATGTACTAATTAACCAAGAATGTCAAAAGGTGAAAAGGAAAGAAAAAAGATAGAAAAAAAAGACAAAGAGAAAGGTGAAACAATGATTGGGTTGTGTTGTAGTGGCATGCACTCAAATTAAACCCCCCAACCCAACCACACTTTGAAGAAGTTTGGAACAGTGCAAATGAAAATGAAAATGCAAAATGCAAAACCTTCAAGTAGTGAAACAGAAGAAGCAGCAAGAGAATCTTAGCTGTATGCAACAACACTCTTTTCATCTCTTCTTCATAAATTCAACCTTTTCACACACACACACACTCTTCTTTTCTTCTCTGCACCAAAAGTCCCCACTGCCATTACTACATATCTCACTCTCTCTCTCATTCGCCCATTCACTTCACACAACAACCACAACACAGAAAATGCAAGCCTCTTCCTCCTCCTCCTCCTTCTTCTTCTTCTTGTCGTTGTTGTTTTTGTCATGTGCATTGTCTTCTTCACAACTCTTGTTCTTCAACAGAAGGGTCCTCCATGAACCCTTTATTCCTTTGACCTCTCTTCCTCCTTCTGAACCACCAAAACCACCACCTCCTCATCCTTCTCCTTCAACCTCAAAACAAAATCCCAAATACCCTTCATCATCCACCATCCCCACCACCACCATTTCCTCCACACCAGTACCAACAACCGCTACAACAACCCCAACAACAACAACAACACAATCACCATTTTTTCCGTTATACCCCTCTTCCCCTCCTCCTCCTTCTCCGATCACATTTGCCTCCTTTCCTGCCAACATCTCCTCCCTCATTCTCCCTCACTCCCCAAAACCCAATTCCTCCTCCAACAAACTTCTTCCCGTTGCTCTCGCCGCTGTTGTCGCTGCCGCACTCGCCGTCTCCATCTCTGCATTTGTCTGTTACCGCCGCCGCCGGAACCCTCCCCCCTCCCCAGCAGGCAAAGTTCTCCGTTCCGACACTGCCCTCCTCCCGCTCCGCCGCAATGCCGAAACTTCCGTCGAAACACGCAAGCTCCGGCACACGTCCTCCACCAGCTCCGAGTTTCTCTACCTCGGCACTGTCGCGAACTCTCATATGATAGAGGACTCCGATGTTGGTGACGGAGACCGGAAAATGGAATCCCCGGAGCTCCGGCCTCTTCCGCCGCTCGCGCGACAAGCTTCAGTTCCGCCTCCGCTTCCACCCCGCGACGAGGCGGGTTTCACGACAGCGGAGGAGGACGAAGACGAGTTTTACTCGCCGAGAGGTTCGTCGCTGGGAGGCTCCGGCGGAACCGGATCAGTTTCCCGGCGAGTGTTCGCCGTCGATCGAAGCGTAACCTCTAGCTCGTGTTCTTCCTCTTCTTCCGGATCGCCGGAAAGGTCTATCCCGAACATGCCGCCGCCAGCGGGTTCGAGTTATCGGAAAGCACTGCCGAAATCACCGGAAAATTACAACCACCCGCACGTGCATTCTTCTTCTTCGATGTGCTCAACACCAGATAGGGTTTTTGCTGAACGTGATAACGATGTGTTAAGTGCATGTGTACATGCACATGCAGCACCATCGTCATCACATGAGGGAACATTGGAGAAAAATGAAAATGCATTACCTTCATCGCCACCGCCGAGATTATCTGATGCTTCTTCGTCCTCCGCCTTTTCTCTTCCCTCTTCGCCGGAGAAGGTGACACGTCACCATACTTTCGACCAGTCTCCGAGAATGTCGAGTGTCTCCGACGGACTAATGTTACCTGGCTTGTCATCGGTGCCTTTATCACCCGCCCTACTTTCATCGCCGGAAACGGAAAGAGGAATTTTCAGTGAATTGGGAACCGGTTCTTTCGGTTCGCAGAGAAAACACTGGAGCATTCCAGCACTGTCAATGCCAATAACAACACCGTTTGATGAAATTGGAACCGTTCCAGCTCCTCCACCTTTGCCCCAGAGGAAGCACTGGGAGATTCCAGGCCCTGCTCCGCCACCACCACCACCGTTGCCACGGCAGAGGAAGCAATGGGGAGTTCCAGCGCCGGGGCCGTCAACACCGGTTGGTCAACCCGTGTCAAGGCCACCGGAATTGGTGCCTCCTTCGAGGCCTTTTGTGTTGCAAAACCAAGCAACCAACGTTGAGTTGCCGGCGAGCTTGAGGGAAATTGAAGAGACTGGTAAACCAAAATTGAAGCCCCTGCATTGGGACAAAGTGAGAACAAGCTCTGAACGTGAAATGGTGTGGGATCAGATGAAGTCCAGTTCGTTTAAGTAAGATTCTAACTCTAAAGTTTGTTAGAGTTTTAGCCTTATTATAGTTTTAGATTTCGGTTTTCTATTTACCCAAATTGGATGTGAAGATTTCAAGATGCTGCCTTGCTATAAAATTTCTTAATTCCCTTACCTGGTTGTGTGGATGGCATTTAGTGGTTGATAAATGTTGTTTATGTTGCAATTGGTGTTCTTGAATTGAGTAACATTGAATTGGGTTGGCTGCAGATTGAATGAGAAAATGATTGAAACGTTGTTTGTAGTGAACACACCAAACCCCAAGGCCAAGGATGCAACTACAAACTCTATTTCTCACCCGCCAAATCAGGAGGAAAGAGTACTCGATCCTAAAAAGTCTCAAAATATTTGTATCTTGCTGAAAGCGCTTAACGTCACTGTAGAAGAAGTGTGTGAAGCACTTTTAGAAGGTATATTTTCTCATTCCCACCTTCAGTTAATACATAGTTTTCTGTAGTTTTTTTTGGTAGGCCGATAGATATTGATCGATATATTGGACCCATTAAACTAGCCCTGAAGAGAATAATTTCAGTAGTGAATTCATTATCAAGAACATTTGCCAGCCCCCTTTTCCTAATACCAGAGAAACTTTGAATCAATTCATAATGATAAAAATAGACAACAGAAGGATTAGCTTGCTTAATTGAACATAATTCTGATAAATAACCACTTTCAAGTATGTACTTGTGTACTGATGATGCAGCTAATTCAATGCATCTCTCTACAGGTACCACTGATACACTTGGAACAGAATTACTGGAAAGCTTATTAAGAATGGCACCAAGCAAGGAAGAAGAACGCAAGTTGAGAGAACATAAAGATGACTCACCAACCAAGCTTGGTCTGGCTGAGAAATTTTTGAAGGCAGTGCTTGATGTACCTTTCGCATTTAAAAGGATTGAAGCAATGCTTTTCATAGCTAGTTTTGAGTCTGAAGTGGAGTATCTTAGGACATCCTTTCAAACACTAGAGGTAAACAATCTCACACTGATTATTCATTTCTTCAGGAGTATCTTAGGACATCATTGTTGGTAGAAACTCAGAAAGTTTACATTGGATGTTATGGTCTTCATCTTCTGATCGGTGTTTTTGCAGGCTGCCTGTGAAGAGCTGCGACATTCCAGAATGTTCTTGAAGCTGTTGGAGGCTGTACTTAAAACCGGGAACCGCATGAACGTGGGGACCAACCGTGGGGATGCAGAGGCATTCAAACTTGACACTCTCCTCAAGCTGGCTGATGTCAAAGCCGCAGATGGCAAAACCACTCTACTGCATTTCGTTGTACAAGAAATTATTCGAACAGAAGGTGCACGTCTCTTTGACACTAATCAAACTCCAAGCTCTAATACATTGAACGAAGATGCCAAGTGTAGGAGGCTTGGTCTACAAGTAGTATCAAGCCTGAGTTCAGAGCTATCAAATGTGAAGAAGGCTGCTACTATGGATTCCGAAGTTCTCAGCAGTGATGTGTTAAAACTTTCCAGAGGAATTGCAAACATAGCAGAGGTTGTGCAGTTAAACCAAACCATGGGATCAGATGAAAGCAGTCAGAATTTTACAGAATCAGTGAACAAATTCATCAGAATGGCTGAGGAGGAAATTCCAAAAATTCAAGTCCAAGAAAACGTTGCTTCCTCCCTTGTGAAGGAGATTACAGAGTATTTTCATGGGAACTTGTCAAAAGAAGAAGCTCATCCATTCAGGCTCTTCATGGTTGTAAGAGACTTTCTAGCAGTTCTTGACCGTGTCTGCAAAGAAGTTGGAATGATAAATGAGAGAACCATGGTTAGTTCAGCTCATAAATTCCCTGTGCCAGTTAATCCAATGCTTCCACAACCTCTTCCTGGATTACATGAGAAGCATCAATATAATAATAATACCTCTTCAGATGATGATGAGACTCCATCACCTTAGCTACATCACTCACTAAACTCACTTTTTGGCTGCATCTTCTCCTAAAACCTGGAACCAGGTGATTTTTTTATAGATCTGGCCAAAACTGTTGTAATTTATTTTTTCTTGTCAAATTGTAAAAATCCTTGTAACAGACTTCAGTTTATGTAGATTATTTATAATATATGTGGTAAAAGATTTTCTTTGGGGGGAGAAAGCCTGGATATGTAACAAAGAGGGTTGTAGTAAACATGTATAAACCTTTCCAATTATTTCCAAGAAAAGAGAATTTTCAGAGAACTTAAAGTGTTTTGTATATACATTTTCTTTGAATTGATATTCGATGTAGCAAATCAGATTATATCACTCCTATTTAAATTTGGCCAATTAAATTTTTAATATTTTTTGGAAGTGGTTAAAGACTATCTATACTACTATAATGATGACAAAATCATTATTAAATATATCCAGAAAAAAAGGAACAAGTAAAAAGAATTAATATAACTATGCTTATATTAAGTATAACTTGAAATTGGGACTGTGTTTTTATTACATTGAATCTTGATAGATAAAACTATATGTTTACCATCTTAATTCGTATAAGATAATGTTATGCTTATATTAGGTATAACTCCACTGGTTTAACATGAAGTTTAGACTTGTTGTATTTAAATATAACCAATTCTCTTAAGACACGAGGTTAATTATATTTGTTTTTGTCGAGTAACAAACATTTACCTGTACATACCTCAACTAGCTCTGATATTGTCCCAAAAAAAATCACAATAAAAAAAGGAAATGATATTATCAATAATTCAATATTAAAAGATACACATTCTTTTTAATGTCAAATTTTAAGGAACAAATATATATATATATATATATATATATATATATATATATAATTATAAAAATT
>Ga0214543_1001717_pt1 | contig 42841 bp, 14 predicted proteins | sample CNSS2metaG_FD_160094 | JGI IMG/M metagenome (GOLD analysis project Ga0214543, IMG submission 160094) | Root nodule microbial communities from cowpea collected in UCLA plant growth center, Los Angeles, California, USA - CNSS2 | ecosystem: Host-associated > Plants > Roots > Nodule | place: USA...
CATAAGAGTATTTTCATTATATATATATATATATATATATATATATATATATTCTTTTATGCCATTGATTTTCTCAGTTTGATTCGCTAAGCTTACGAGTCACGGAATAGAGGGGAGGCCTTTTATACCCTAGTTCCTTAACAATCATAAACAGCGTACTTACGAAAAGAATATAGAGAAGGAGACATTTGGTGTAGAGCATTCTATTTTTGATAATTTTTATTCAGTTTATCCTTTTCTTTTTCTCACATGATTCGAAAGCATGCAGATGGAAAATGTGATCAAAGAGTTGACTCGGGAACGTGATCTCTTTCAATCTTCTGCTCAAAATAAGCTCCAGTCTGCTGAAAAAGATCAACCTATAAGAGTAGGCAAAGATTCAGCCTCGGGATTGTCAGGAGCTAATAATTTCCTTCGCAGGATGGACAGCGCATCTGAGAATCTTGACATAACAACATCTAGTTTACAGCATACTGGAAATTCTGATGACGACTTTCTTTTGGATGGCAATTCTCCAACGTTTGTTGGGCCTGATCCGTGTCAGGGTTGGGAGGAGATGGCCAGCAGAGCTGCTGCACCTGAAGATGACTGCAAGGAAGTTCCATGTATTGAAGTAAAAGAAGTGGAAATAGACCACAAAATAGATGCTAAATCATCCTCAGGGAATGAGCATTGCGAGTTAAATCCTGCTGTCGTAGATAATACCAACAACCTTATTGTGGACCTCCTAAAGGAATCCAATGCGTCTTCTACTCAAATAGATAAGGTGGATCAGGAATCTTCAAAACATCCTCACATAAGTAATTTGCAGCAGAAACCTGCCACACCTCAACTCAAGGAGCCGGAAAAGGTATCCCGCACATTGCCAACTGAGGTTGAAAGGAGTAACTCTAATAGTTCGGTTTGCTATGAGGACAAGCTACCCAAATCAAAGTTACAAGCCATAGAAAGAAATTCTTCCCGAGAAAGATCTTTAAGTCAAGAGATGAATACTTCAGTTGAAGACGTAGAATCCCTTTGGGATTCTGATGTGGAGGATACTGCCAGCATCCTAAATTTTGTTGTAGGGATGAACGAAATGGCTAGGCAAAAGTCGCTGGACGAGGACATGGATGATATTATGGTAAGCAGCAGATGCAACCACTAACACATACTCTAATGCTGTCTGTCCATTTTGCTACTACTCCAATAATTCTAAATTTTATTTATTTATCAGGTACGAGCAAGAACATCTGGAACCGATAAACGTGTGAACAGAGTCAGAGGTGTCAGTTTCAGCGGAACTCCGGGGCCTTGGAATTTTGAGACGCAGCTAAGAGATACGATTCAACTTTGGGTTGCATGTAATATACCCTTGGTACATAGATCCTACTTTTTTCTTCTCATCAAAGGCGAAATTTCGGATGCAGTGTACTTTGATGTAGAACTCAGACGTTTGTCTTTCCTAAAGGACACGTTTTTTAACGCAACAAACAGTACAGCACATGGTTCGGATGTCACACCTAATTCAAGGTAAAATCTTTTTGTTTGATGAATAGAGTTTAAACATGCAATTCGCATTTATCTTTGCCAATATGATCAATCAGATAGGTTGATTCTCATATTGATCATCCCATGTGAAACTTTACATGAATAGTACTGTAAAAATATTAATTTTTTTCCTTTTTACTGAGCAGTTTGATGGCACTGAATCGTGAGAGGAAAATGCTAAGCAAGCAAGTGCATAAGAAGTTTTCGTGGAAGGAAAGAAACGAACTTTACGTGAAGTGGGGTGTGGACTTGAAATCTAAGCACAGAAGTGTACAGTTGGCATGGTGCTTATGGACGAATACAAAAGACTTGAACCACGTAAGGGAAAGTGCTGCACTTGTTGCGAAGCTGGTTGGTTTTATAAACTCGGGTGATGCCTCAAGGAAAATATTTGGATTAAGCTTCTTATCCCGCTGGAAGCCCTAGAAATCCCATACTCCCAATCATCTCAATTTTTTCTTTCCCTCTTCCCACTCACATCTGACAAAACCATGAATAGTGGGATACCAAAAAAAAAGAAACATCATTTGTAAGAAATCCCGATGATACCTCCTTCAGCAAAAGAAATTGAAATGATACCAATAATATTTATGGAAAAAAGAAAAATGAAAAATGAGACCAGTGATAACATGGAAAGAGGTGAAAAATCATTTGTAAAAAGTTTATAATTTTTTGTAGTTACATAAGTTGTTATTTAATGTTAATGTATAAATATGGAATAATTCTACAAAAATTATAAAATATTTCTATTCATCTTTTTTACCAAATAAAAAGAAAGTTTTTCAAAATTATAGCCAACTCTCTACTCTTTACCGGCATCCGAATAACACTCAGAGAAGTTTCTTTCTTATTAGAGGATACAATATCTTGTTGTTCTATCAATCCCGTAGATTAAATCATAATGGAATCGTGACATTTAAAGTATTATGTTTTTAACTAGAAAAAAAATTACATTTTAACTAATCTTAACTAACAATTATAAATTTTGGCATAATAATAGTGTTTGAACCTATGATGCACCGATACTTCAACTTGGATTATGTATCCGTATCTGACACGTATTGTGTTTGATACTTTAGGATACTTTAACGATACCTTATCAATAAAGTATTTAATTTATAAAGTAGTAGTACATTACAATAAAATCTTTGAATAATGACCAATTTTAGTAACAAAAAATAATTGGTCAATATATAATGACTAAATTAACAACTAAAATAGTTCCAAAAAATTATAATCGATCTCTAAATTGATAATTAAAATAGTTTCAATAATGAATTGATTTTTAAATTGGTTACTAACATTAGCTACAAGGTTTTGACTACCAAAATAATTGGTCTCTAATTAGAAAAGTTGGATTCACACGTTAACAATCTTATTATTTATTATGTTTTGTAAGAATTATTGTACATTTGTCATGATTTATATATCACGTATCTATCACGTATCATATCCTATTATTTTAAAATTAAATATATCGACGTATCAGATACGTGTCATATCCGATATATATATATATAGTATTTGTGCATCATAGGTTTGAATCAATAATTTCACTTTCTTTGTTTTGTCAATAGGTTTTATAACCAATATTATCCTAAAGTTAGTGCATGTTTGGTTTTATTTGGAAACACTTAAAATAAATTTCTAAAATCAATTCATGTTAATAATTTGTTTGGAGGTATCCAAAATCAATTGTAGATGAAAAATTCACATAAAAAAGAAACAACTCTTTCTAGTTTTTCCATCAATCAAAATTAATTTTCCCATATCAAATAGAATCAATTTTTTTTAAAGTGTTTTCATGAAGTCTATTTGAGTTGTCTTCCATTCTTCAATGAGATTATTTACTAATTATTGAAATATTAGTTTTCACCACTTCTAGCTAGAAATAACACTGTGTAAAGTCGTATCTTCCTTCTTTAATATTATAATACACGCTAAATATAAATTTTTCATCGGATAACTAAAACACGAACTTGTCGATATCTTATAAGATAACATTTCATTCAAATTCATGATACTAAAACCACATATTAATTTGAAAATAACATTAAATAAGAAAAAAATTTCAATTAAACATTTGTAAAAGTACAATAAATATATAGAGATATAAAAATAAGTTATAACCGTCAGCCAACCAAAATTAAGTTCACTTTAATTTATAAGAGGTAAACCGATTTGAGCCGAATTGAAGATAACTTGACCCATGATTCATTAAAAGTAATTTTTTATTAGTTTTTTTTATAATTAACAATCATTTTTCAACAAATGCATAAGTGTATAGTAGTATCAACCAGTGCCGTATCCACAATTCAATAAGTATATTCATAGTTAGTTTTTGGATTTTTTTTGATTTTGATAAAGAATACATGTAAATATAAATAGTGGTAATTATATAGATTGTGTGAAGTAGAGACTATGATTATATTTCATCTCATATTCTTTTACTGTACCACTACTATCTTATCTACTCAATATGTAAATCGTTCAATGTCCTCGAAGTACTTTTTTCATGTAGATCTAGGCCCATTTTTGCGGCCTATAATCTAAGGACTAATCCAGTACGATTTCTCCACTTCTACTTGAATGAATCCTTATTTTACGGTTCAAGATTATTTCATTTAGTACACCCTCTAGATCTTGTGGAAACCTCTAGCAAGAATGTGATGGTTTGATTGGACCTTAGTTTGAGACTAGTCTTCTAACTCAATACAAACCAGTAAAATAAGATGAGTTGTCAATTCACCATTAAGCACAAATCAAATCACAAACTACTGAATGAAAACATAGATAAATACCCAATAAATGGGAGTATAGAGAATTAGAGTTAATTACATCAAACCTGAACACGAGTTGTCAATTCACCATTAAACATAAATCAAATCACAAACTATTGAATGAAAACATAGATAAATACCCCCCAATAAGTAGGAGTAAAGAGAATAAGAGTTAATTACATCAAACCTGAATATAAGAGAGTTCAACTACTCGTAGAATATTACAATACAACTTCAACAACATCTAGACATAGGATTTACATAATTTACAATAAGAGTATCTCTTTCGTGTCTCACATATATACCATTTTATACTCTATTGCTACATTTCTAATTTCCCACTCAGTGCCTAGAACCAGGAAATGAGGTATTTATTCATAATAGAAATTTTTTGACAGTGTTCAACCGTTCTTTTGGTGCTCATCCACATGGCTTTCTTCACAGTTGAGTTTCTTTCTTAGCTCAATCTCTTGTCCTGGTGCTTAGCACTTGACTATTCCTTTTTGGGAAGTTTTTCTTGGTTGCTTATTCTTATGGATTAGTGCTCCAGATTTCCTTGTAAAGAAGATTTTCTCATGTGGCTTAACTTCAATTTGTTGTGCTCAGTCAAAAAGTCAAAATATGTTGTCTTGTCTTTTTTACTTCCATGACTCAGCGTTAATGCCTGTGACTCATCTTCATACTTGATATTTTCTCTCATATTCACTACAAAACAGCAAAATATCATTACAATTCATAAAACTCAATTTTCCAATACCTCATTTTGTATCTTGAGTTAAGGAGGATTGTTTTAGAGAATCATTTGATACATGATAAGTGTCAATTTCAAATAAAAAATTTACTTTTCTTAGATAATTTGATTTTTTTAAAATATTATAATGATATTCAATAATGTTTACATAGTTTAGATGTTTAATTTATTTGTTTGTTAAATTATATAATTCATATTTTAGTTCTCAACTATGTTTATAATAATATTTAGTAAAATAGGTTACACTTTGACTATTTTTAGGAAAGTTAGATCAATAATCCATCGATTCAGTAGATTACAAAATTTGTTATTCAAATAATTGAACATATATTTTTTTAACTCCATATAAATTGGGTTGTCTGACTTTAGCAAATATAACTATTTATGTTTAATCCACTTTAACTCTAGTAATAAGGACCTCCTAATATAACAACTATACTTATTTATTGTGTTCACAATTAAAATGGGTTGATTGATCCATGAATTGAATACGATGCTGGCTACCCTCTACACCCATATATTTATGATACAAGTCTCCAAGAACCAACGCCCTCTCTTTGGTGGGTGAACCATGAAGTCCCTTCCTTTATAATTAGTGCCATCATTTATGATTTAAAATATTGTGACTCATTGATTTCAGGAATTTTCCATACATAATTAGAATGAGACATTTGCTAGAGGAATTAATTTAATTTAAATTATATTATTATTTTTATTATTAGTCATGATGTGCAAATTTATTAAAATTTAAAAAATAAAATAAAATAGATTATTTATCAAATAATTTCACATAGATGTAAATAAGTGTAAATAAAATATTTGTCTCCCATCCCTCCCCCAAATTTACGCATATATTTTAGATATAGGTAAGATTATTTTCCTCACAATACACTAATTTTGTTTTTATTTAAGTTGAATGTAAAGAAAATCAATCAATTGTATTAAATTTTACTGATTCTTTAATTTTTTAAAAATTAGTCTAACCAAATGTCAGATATTAATTAAAAGGAAAATAATATTTTAACCCACTTTTTTTTATCCATTTTTAACTTATTACTTTAATCACCATTAGATCATCTTTTTTTACTTTTTTTAGTGATACGATGTGATGATCTAATGGTGATTGAAGTGGTAGGTTAAAAGTGAGTCAAAAAAGTAGATTAAAGTATCATTGTCCTAATTAAAATTAGAAGTAAAAATAATTACAAATATATTCATATTTAATAGAGAAGAAGTGTGTTTCTTTGGTTTATAAAAGATATGTGGTCCAAACATTTTGAAGACAAAAATATGTCTGCTCATGGAATTGTATCGACTGCACTATAAATGCAGTTTTATTTGTCTGTGTCTTCATCTCTCTTATATTTGGAGGATACAGTAATAAAGTCAACTCACCAACTTCTCACAAAACCATACTCATTTCCTTTATTGAAAAAGGAGGGTTCAAATTATTTATAAGGGTTAAATATGTTTTTCTCTCCTAATTTTCAGCGAAATTTAGAATTAGTTCTTTATTAAAAATTTTGACCAATTTAGTCTTTTATCTTTAAAAATGCGTGAATTTAGTCCTTTTAACCAAATTTTGTTAAATTTATCTGACGTTTCAAGCACATTTCATGATAGTATTTAAATTATTTATACCGTTTAACACATTTTTGCTTCAACGTTAACTCAAATATTATCATAAAATGCGTTTAAAATGTCAAATAAACTTTATAAAATTTGTTAAAATGGACTAAATCCATGCATTTCTAGAGATGAATGACTAAAATGGTATAAAGTTTCGAAGAGAGACTAATTCCAAAATTTACTAAAACTTGAGGGATCAAAAACATATTTAACCCTATTTATAACTTAAATTTGAACTACTCAAACTATCATCATTTAAAAAACAGTTTTGTGCATTAAATGATAATATATCATATAACAAATGTAACCCTAAAAATGTTGAATGGTTAGTTAGTATTTGAAATTACTCTTGTGTTGTTGATCTTTAAAGTGAGTGTGATGTTGTACCTTTTTTAATTACACATTACTGAAGAAAACTACCAAAAAAAGGTTTCATAGCAAAGTGAGGTTCATCATTTCTCCTGAAATGAATGAACAATGGATAATGTAATATATTCATTCACTTAACGATCTTTATGAAGAGATACCTTTCTCTTTTTCTCTCTCTCCTTTTGTTTATTCACTGTTCCAATTACGAGCATAATAAAAAAATTTTGGTCTGCATATTACGGATCACGCGCTTCTTCCACCTATCTTCATCAATTTCATATTTCCATCTTCACGTACGTGTTTAATCGGATAGTACTTACTTTTATTTAAATGTGTCAGTTTGATATTCATTTTTAAAAGGATGTAAATTAAGTTTAAACTTTTAAAAAAATGTCTTAATTAAGTCATTTTCAATAAAAAATTATTAACACTGATATTGATATTTAAAATAACTTACAAAATTATATATTGATATTTATATCAAGATATCAAGATTTAGTGGTAAAAGTCATTAAGTTAACGGTAATTTTTTGTCTAAAGGGGACTTAATTAAGACACTTGTTCAAAAGTTAAGACTAGATTGATACATTTTTAAAAGTGGGTACCAAACTAACACATTTGAACGAAAATGAGTACCATCCACTAATTAAACATTTTATATTCAATAATGTAAAATTATAATTTACATTTACATATACGATGAGATAAAGTAAGTTTAAGTGACAATAATTACAAATGATAAGAAAACATAAGTAAAATACAAAATTTTGTAAACCCTAATTTACACTTTACTAAACTCAGTCTCTTTAGATAAAGTTTATGCTTTAAATCTTGTTGATGAAGAATACAATTAGGAGGAAAACCTCAAGTTTTCTCGAAGAATATTACTCAACAACAATTAGATTCTTCGCATTAATGACATTATCTAAAAAATTGTTTTATAATTTCATTTAAGAAAATAAGAAACATAGTATATAATCCTTCACACGGAAGCTAATAAAACCCTATACCTCCTACCAAGTCATTCCTTCATTCATGATATTGAATGTTAATTCATATCTTCACGAAACCATTTCTATTTTGGTACTCTACATTACCATTCGTAATATTAAATTTTATTCACATCACAACTACTCGTGCCTATAATCAACCAGTTTCTAGTTTTAAATTAATGCATGTATCTGAATATAAATTAGTGTATTATATTTAGTGTGATGCATTTATCACATTATCCAATAACCGGTCGTATCATAATTTTTGTTATCAATGAAAATATTTTTAATTAAAGACAAGTGATAATCATTAATGCACTTTTAATAATTTTTATTATCCAATAGTTTAAACACAATCTATACTTAATCTAGACATTAAATATACGTACTGTCTATGAAATTAGAAAAATTATGTATTAGACCGAGCAGGGACCGATCAAGTACTAATAGATGATAGTTAGAATTAATTATGAGATTATTATAATAAATAAGATTAAAATGTTATTGGATTATTATAAGGTCAGTATTAAGGTAAAAATTTATTTAAGGTCTATAAATATGTAGATAAGATATTTAATATTTTTAAATTTATTACATTTGTTTTGACCTGTTTTAATTAAGTAATAATTTGAGTATCGAAATACCTTAGTCAATTAGATTAACCGACCAGACAAATCAAAAGACTTTAAAAAAGTGAACTATGAACAACGAGTAAGCGACGAGTCCAAAGACAACAGTAAGTTTTATAATCTTCAATAATTCTATAATGTAAAATAATATGAAATATCATTTATCAAAACTCATAACTTTTAAGATTTAATTTATCGTTAATGTTTAAACATAAATAAATTAAAAAGAAAACATTTAAGAGAAGATGTCTTAACTCTAGTAATTACTTTTTAAATAATTATATTAACTCGTTGTTAAAATGATGTTAAGACGGTAGAAGTCACGTTCCCACGGCATATATTAATCATTAGTCGCTAACTTTAAAATACTTTGTGGATTACATCTATAGAAGAAAAAAAATTAATCCATACAAGTTTTCAGTTAAGAACATTAATTATGTGATATATATTTCAAATTATCGAAATCATATTCTTTAACTTTTTAACTACTGTTTCTAAAAAAATAAATTCACGACTAATTAGTAAAAAGGAAATACTATAACTTACATCGATATCATAAGTTGTAAATACTTGTATAAAGTAACGTTGGACAACATTCATAAATTTTTAAAATGTTTAGAACTTTTCCTCTTAATGATATATTTCAAATTAAAATTTATTTTCAGAAGAATAATAATATTTTGACAACTAAATCTTGATAATTTTCTTTTATAACATGATGTGTCATCTTTTAAGTAGTTTGTTTTTAAATATTAAAAATAAATCTTACAACATGAAGTGTTGAGTGATTTTTGAATATTGAGAATTAGAAAAAGAAAAAAAATAAAAAAATGCTTAAAAGATAACACCTAAAGTTGTAAGAGAAAATTGTCAAAATTTAGCAGTCAAAAAATCATTTTCCTTCTCGAAACAAAACATTGAAAGTAATTATTTTTGAATAAAGAGATTAAAATAACATTGTGATATATATTATTTAGAATTCTATGGTGGAAGACGAAAATGTGTGATATGAATAAGTAAAAAAAAACATCGAGTCCGAGGTGAGGTGCAGAAAACAGCTAAGAAACAGTAACAGGGTAAGGTAAGAGTAGGAGTGAGCGTGGACCACACCAGACACACACACCATGGTTCCAAAAAACCCTTCAAATCAAACCATTTAAGGAATAAAATAGCAATGGCGACCAAAGCAATCCATAACATAACTTAAAGGCTTGTCATTTGCGGGGAACATGGCTCGCTAACAAACGCTCCTCTCTCTATTCTCAAAACTCCAAAGTACACAAAAAAACACAACACAACACTACCAAACAAACAAATGGTGTCAGCCCCTGAAGCTAAAAACTCACTTTAACCTCTCACAATCACCACCATCATCACCACCGTCACCAACACCCAAATGGCAACAACGGTTATATTTTTCACCCTCAGACTCGTCGCTTTCTTCGCCGTCTTAACCATAACCACAACCGCTGCGCAGAACACCACTGCGTTGGAGATTCAAGCCTTAACCGCATTCAAGCGCAATCTCCATGACCCTCTGGGTTCCCTCGACGGTTGGGACCCTTCCACGCCCGCCGCACCCTGCGACTGGCGCGGCATTGTCTGCCACAACAACCGAGTTCACCACCTCCGTCTTCCCCGTCTCCAACTCGCCGGTGAAATCTCTCCCTCCCTCTCTAATCTCCTCCAACTCCGCAAACTCAGCCTCCACTCCAACAATCTCAACTCCTCCATCCCTCCCTCCCTCTCTCAATGCCTCTTCCTACGCGCACTTTACCTCCACAACAACCGCCTCTCCGGCCACCTTCCTCGGCAGCTTCTCAACCTCACCAACCTCCAAATTCTTAACCTTGCGCACAACCTATTCACCGGAAAAATCCCGGACCAACTTTCCATCTCCCTGCGTTTTTTAGACCTATCTGATAATGCCTTCTCCGGCGACATTCCAGCTAATTTCTCGTCCAAATCCCAGCTTCAACTCTTGAATCTCTCTTACAACAGGTTGAGTGGAGGAATACCTGGTTCACTGGGAAAGTTGCAAAATCTGGAATATCTTTGGTTAGACTCCAACAATATTTATGGAACTTTTCCTTCTGCCATTGCCAACTGTTCCTCTCTGGTACACCTTAGTGCGGAGGACAATGTTCTGACCGGACTTCTTCCTCTTACCTTAGTTACCATACCAAAACTTCAGGTGCTTTCACTTTCACGGAACCAACTTTCCGGTTTGGTTCCCAAGTCCGTTTTCTGCAACACTCACCTACAAAGCTTGAATCTTGGTTTCAATTCCTTTACGGGTTTTTCTGCACCTCAAAGTGAAGAATGCAATAGTATTTTAGAAGTTTTGGATGTTCAAGAAAATCACATTGCTCCCACAAGGTTTCCCTCGTGGTTGACCCGGACTACAAAATCGTTGAAGGTGCTTCACCTTTCGGGAAACTTCTTTACCGGTTCTCTCCCTGCTGATATTGGTAACTTTTTGGCGTTGGAAGAGCTTAGAGTCGCGAATAATTTGTTATCCGGTGGTGTTCCGCCTAGCATTGTGAATTGTAGGTTGTTAAAGGTTTTTGATCTTGAGGGGAACCGCTTCTCTGGGTTAATTCCTGAGTTTCTCGGGGATATGAGAAACCTGAAGGAGTTTTCTCTTGCTGGTAACCTTTTTACCGGTTCGATTCCTTCTAGTTTTGGAGCACTTTCTGCGCTCGAAACGCTTAATTTGAGTGACAATAAGTTGACCGGTGTGGTGCCTGAGGAAATCATGAAACTGGGGAACGTGAGTGAATTGAATCTCAGCAATAACAAGTTTTCGGGTCAACTTTGGTCAAATATTGGGGACATCACGGGTTTGCAAGTTCTTAATTTGAGTCAGTGTGGGTTTTCAGGAAAGGTTCCTGCTTCGTTGGGGAATTTAATGAGACTAACGGTTCTAGACTTGAGCAAGCAGAACCTCTCGGGTGAGTTGCCCCTTGAGGTTTTTGGGTTACCTAGCCTGCAAGTTGTGGCACTTCAAGAGAACCGTTTGAGTGGTAAAGTTCCCGAGGGGTTCAGCAGCATAGTTAGTCTGCGATATCTTAATCTCAGCTCTAATGAATATGTCGGTGACATTCCAATAACTTACGGGTTCCTCAGTTCTTTAACGACTCTCTCTCTGTCTCACAATGGTGTTTCTGGTGAAATACCGCCCGAGATTGGTGGTTGTTCGCAACTTGAAGTATTGCAGCTGCAGTCAAATTTTCTAGAGGGTAACATTCCCGGGGACATTTCTCGGCTATCCCATTTAAAGGAGCTTAATTTGGGGCACAATAGGTTGAAAGGTGATATCCCAGATGAGATATCAGCGTGTTCTGCCTTGAGTTCACTCTTGTTGGATGGTAATCACTTCACGGGTCGCATTCCCGGTTCCTTGTCAAAACTGTCTAATTTGACCGTGTTGAACCTTTCTTCAAATCTTTTGAAAGGGGAAATTCCGGTTGAACTGTCAAACATATCTGGTTTGGAGTATTTAAACGTGTCTAGTAATAATCTTGAGGGTGAGATTCCAAACGTGCTTGGTGCCAGATTCAGTAACCCTTCCGTGTTTGCGATGAACCAAGGTTTGTGCGGGAAGCCCTTGCAGAGGGAATGTGCAAAGGTGAGAAGGAGAAAGAAGAGAAGGTTAATAATGTTGATAGGCGTGGGAGTGGCTGGTTTGTGCCTTTTGGCGTTGTGTTGTTGTGGGTATGTTTACAGCCTCTTGAGGTGGCGGAAGAAGCTTCGAGAAGGGGTGACGGGTGAGAAGAAACGGAGCCCCTCAACAAGTGCAGGTAGCAGAGGGAGTGGGGAAAACGGAGGACCAAAGTTAGTTATGTTCAACAACAAGATAACGTACGCGGAGGCATTGGAAGCAACGAGAAACTTCGATGAAGAGAACGTGTTAAGCCGGGGAAGATATGGCCTCGTGTTCAAAGCCTCCTTCCAAGATGGAATGGTTCTCTCCATTCGTCGCTTCGTTGATGGGTTCTTAGACGAGGCTAACTTCCGCAGGGAAGCAGAATCACTGGGCAAAGTGAAGCATCGAAACTTGACCGTTCTGCGTGGTTACTATGCAGGTCCACCCGATGTGAGACTTCTTGTGTATGACTACATGCCCAATGGAAACCTCGGCACACTGCTTCAAGAGGCGTCTCAGCAAGATGGCCATGTTCTGAATTGGCCAATGCGTCACCTCATTGCACTGGGAATTGCTCGAGGGCTAGCTTTCTTGCACTCGGTGCCAATCGTTCATGGTGATGTGAAGCCTCAAAATGTTCTCTTTGATGCGGATTTTGAAGCCCATTTGTCTGAATTTGGATTGGAGCGGTTGACGGTAGCAGCACCGGCAGAAGCGTCGTCGTCGTCGACTCCGGTAGGGACGTTGGGGTATGTTTCAGCAGAGGCTGTATCGAGTGGGGTGGCGACAAAGGAGGGTGATGTTTATAGCTTTGGGATAGTGTTGTTGGAGATACTAACGGGGAAGAAACCGGTGATGTTCACGGAAGATGAGGACATAGTGAAGTGGGTGAAGAAGCAGTTACAGAGGGGACAAATATCGGAGTTGTTGGAGCCAGGGTTGCTTGAGCTGGACCCAGAGTCATCGGAATGGGAAGAGTTTTTGTTGGGTGTGAAAGTGGGTCTTCTCTGCACAGCAACGGATCCTCTTGATCGACCGTCGATGTCTGACGTTGCTTTCATGCTCCAAGGTTGCCGGGTCGGACCGGAAATCCCATCATCGGCGGATCCCACAACACTACCATCTCCTGCTTGATTTTTTATTTTATTTTTTATTGTTGATGAAATTGTTTTGCTATTTTTGCTGAATTGAATTAAATTAAATTATCCAAATTTTGGAGGGGGGGTCCGTCCATATGGTTGAGTTCTTTAATAATCTTTTGTTGGTCCTGTTATTATTACTGTTGTTGGCTGCGCCAAAAGAAGAATTCGTGTGGCTTTGACGAACGGCGCCGTTTTCATGTGGTCAAATTACGCTTGTGCGAGAGAGATGGAGCAAATGATTCCCGCCAAAAGGAGGAGCTTCATGATGGCCATCGCACAAAGACATGTGCCCACGTGTCGAATCAGGAACATCCAGGAAAGTTACCGTTATGATGACATGGAGCTTCAAATGGATCAGACAGACGCGTCGAAAATGGGGAATAGGACGTTTGAATATGTCGGGGTTTCAGATTTTTCCTTTCCTTCTACATTTATTTTTAATAATAATAATAATAATTCTGGATCCGAATAGAAAACGAAAAGGTAGGGGAACGAAAAGATTTCATAAAAAAACTTAGTGCAAAGATTTTCTTTAACTTTTAAAAATCTTTTGTAAATATCAAATGGAGTAACATTGTAGTGGAGCAGTGTCACTGAAGTTCGTTTTCGAGCTTTTAAAATTATTATCCTTTGGTTCAGAGAATCATTTGAGTTACACGGACTTCAGTATGATTATATTTGTTGTATTATTATTATTACTATTTTTATTATCTAAACTGTTTCAATATGATTATATTATTATATACTAATACTTTCGAAACATAATTATATCGTTCATTATTACATATGTACGTGCCTTTGTTATTTTGAGTATAGTAAGCTGGGGACGAGGTTATAGTTTTATTTTTTGTTTTGAAGTATATATGTGCAGAGGAAAAATCCAGATAGAAACGACTAATATTTGATGATGACAATAACTGCCAAGTGGGGTCCATGGTAACATTTTTAACGTCACCATCATTTTATATGTTGCTGGAAAATAGACTAAATACAACATTGGATTGAGAGGGGTTGTGCGCAGAGTGCGTTGTGGCAACCTCACTAATTTTGTGAAGCCATTAGATATATAGGCACGAAAAATGTCATGTATGTGATGGGTCCCAGTTAAAGGAATCCAATTCCGAGGCACAGACACGGTAAGATGTTACGTTGTTTGTTTGTGTGATAAAATAAATACGATGTAGGTTTGTGTTGCATTGCATTGTAGAAAGGAAAACAAAAACATGCGTTAATGTTGAATTCATTTGAATATGTAAGAAAGAGGGATGGTCCACAACCCAAAACCCGGAATTTAAAAGCTCATGCACTTCTGCACCTGCCAGATTCAGTGACTCGGCGTATTTAGTGCAGTAAACGATGGGTCCTTTTCAGTTTTCCCTTCTATGACAGTCCACGGGAGAGATGCGAGTGAATAGTACAGGGAAAGCATGTGAGTGTCATTGTATATGACATTTTCTTTTCAATTTAAATCAACTCAATTATCATCTCAGTAGGAGTTTAAAATACATTCATCCAGCATTGGTTAAACAACTTTTCGCACCTGAGAGCAGTGCTGCAGTACCAATACTCCTTTCTTGATTGGGACATCTTTTCACTACAACCAGAGTTGGAGAAAAACCGAAAAGGGGTAAAAAGGTGTAACTTATTAATAACCAGACTCAGCAACGACTCAGAATAGTGAGTGTGAGGGTCAACAAATAAATCAGAAGATATTTTATTTTCTCTCATGAAAATATTTGCTCATATTACAATATTTCCTAAATTTGCCTTCACAACATAGATCTATCGAATGGGTAAAGAAGCTTTGAGTGGAGCAAATTTCCGTAAAGAAATTTCTACTACAAATAGTTTTCTTTTTTTTTTCGACATTGTAATTACAAATTAGTCTCTGTAAACTCTACTTCAGTAAAACTATGCATATATAGGAAGGATTGGCACTAAGACCTATGCAAAGGTTAACCCTTTTGGAAGAGGTTCGTTGTCTGGATCAGGATTAAAAAATCTTCGACAAGCATAAAAAACAGCTGAATGGAAGGCAGTTGAGTTGTCAATGAACACAAAGTGCCCGGCCTGCAACAAGTAATTATTATTTTTAGTTAGAATAATATAAACAAGGTTAAATATATTTTTATTCAGGTGACATTCTGTTTAATCTCTCTAAAATAAAAAAATCGTGTTGTCATGATTTCATTTATAAAATGCATCAGATTATTCTTGACGGGAATTCGTCTCTTATTTTAGTCGCTTTGTCATCATACATGACATATTTTCATAAAATAATAGGATATTTTTTGAAGGGTTACAAGTCAACATTCCATAATTTGAAAGGTTAAAACCATATTTAATCTCATTAAAAATAACTATGCATCAGGAGAAATGTGAAAAAAGATATACCCGAGGAACCCTGATGATTTCGCATGGAACCTTCATATGCTTACGAGCTTCCTGGGCACCCTGATAATTCATCCAGTCTTCGGAACCATATATGAAAGTGGTGGACACCTTCCACTCGGAAGCACTACAACACCAAAGCGATGGAGCATAAACACATGCTTTAACTTGTTCTGTTCCACTAATTTCTTGATCCACCTTCCATGCATTCCAGAATGTATATTTTACATTCAGGAACGTGAGAGGTGACCGGATGAAAAAACAAAAAATTCTCGTGATGCAGGAAAAAAGAAATGGAAAATAATATTTTGACAAACTTTTTTAACAAACTTTTGAAAAAATTTCTATAAATAGAATTAAATAGATTAATTTTTTATATTTTAATCAAAATAAAGTAATAATAGTAATATTTTTTTTACTTAAAAAGGTAATTTGTGGAAAGTTTGTCAAATTATCATCTTCCAAAAAAAAATGGATGCAAGAAAAAACACCGATAAAACATTGTACACGAAGTCAAGAAAACTGGGCCCTCAAGTAAACGAATAACTAGGTAAAGCCTTAACGAGAATTCCAGTAAAGCCCACATACGGTATTGACATTAAAATTTACTATATTTATTCAGCCATGCCTGCAAAGCGAGAAAGTTTATGTTTGCCTCATGGTCTCTCTATGAACTATTTCTTTATAATGTTTTAGTAAATAGATACCTTGAAATTTATTTTCATTCTAATCCATCTTTACAATTGATCTTTTTCAGAAATAGTTATCTATATCAAATTAGAGTTAAATTATTTATGTTGAATGTCAATCATTCATTAGTCATCATCTTCTTTTTTGTTACAGTCCATTTTTTATGAATTAAAATAATCAAATATAAATTTAGAAAAAATAGAAACAATAAAAAAGTCCAATTGATTATTTTAATTGTAAATTTATTGTATTTTAATGTTGGGAAAATTATTTATAAAATATTACTAATAAATGATAGAGGTTTAAGATAAATCAATTGTTAGGATTTCTTCTTTGTTAGTAGTTTAACTCTAATTTAATAATTAGAACAAGAGACTACTTACTAAAGGGTAAGTTTTTACGGATTAATTGAGATGAGTATCTTTAAGAATGCAGATGAGTATCTTTAAGTATACAGATGAGTATCTTTAAGTAGTTTATTCATAAACTTCTTATAGTGGATATGACAGTTGAATAGGAGTGGAAGTTGTAATTGAGGTTCTGCAAGACCTCAATATTAGTTAATATTTATTTAAATTGCTCTTGGTGATATGTGGAAGGTGGTTGGGGTTATATTTAAAACATGCAGATTTGAACAGCAGTGGTGCTTCTAACGTCTGCTAAGATTTTAAAAGGTAACACAAAAGAGTTCAAGGAAGCACTGGAAATCACATCAATATATGGGATGCATGGCATTGAACATAAGGCACCAATATCCAGTAAAATACATGTATTAATTTTTCTTGAATGATTAGCTGGTGGAAGTGTTTTCTGCATCTCCTAATTTGGCTGTATTTCTGTTTTACAGGGGCTTAGTTACACCTTCAACTTAGCTTTTTGCCTGTCCTTTTAATATAATTCATTTAGCTTCAGAAAAGAATTGAGATGAAACTAAAATTGATGTTTATGCACAAAAACAAATAAAAGCTAAAGGATTAATTGGGGCAAAAAATTAAAATTTAAGGAATTTGTTTCAGAGAGAGTAAAGTTAAAGGATTAATTAGAACAGAACTGAAATTGAAGGTGTCTATTTGCATAAAAAAAAAATTAACTTTAAAAGAGTTGAGTACACTTGTTCAAATGTCTGTCAGGAGTCCATCCATCCTTGGACGAAACTGACTTAAAGATGACTCAAACAGTGTTTTTCAACTAAAAACTTGTTTCAGAAACAGTGTAATGTATATGCTGAATTTGTACTATAAATAAAACATTATTCTAATTATGACATGTGATTGTTGAACTCCAGTTAACGGAAGACTACATCAGAAATCTGAATACATTTTTGAACGATAACAAAGTAAATACGAATCAGTTGAAGACAAATTGTAATTTAACAGTAGGAAGAGAATAATCACCAAACCTGCGAAGAAGGGGCATCCTAGCAAATGCTCCAAATGAAAAAATATATTTTAAGCACAGCTCTCCACTAGCTTTGGCCGCCAATGTGTGGTAAACATAATCTTTAATGCACAGAAAGACTAAAATTAGAATGCGCTCTTACATTTATACCATATTTCAATGAACTATCTTGCAATACCTGTCAGCAATGTTGATTCCTCTTCTGTCAGTATTTCCCCAGTAGAATGTGTACCAAACCTTGCACTCGTATACTTGCGGACTATTTTGGGTCCCCAAGGACCTAAACCTCTGCAAAATATATATAATAAATATATTAAACAAAGACAACTTAATAAAATCAAATGTTCAACTTGGGAAAAACTAAAGGTATGTTGGTATTAAAAAGTGATGATTCCATTGCAATGCTTTATTGTATGGAATATGCGTTCTCATGTTTGTTGACCAAAAACAGCATGACTCATTCCACAGAACTTTGTTTCGCCATTCTTCTCCAAAGAGGCGGCGTTGGTGATTCCATAATAATTCATGGAACGAGATTGAATTTCTTTTCCAAACATATTCTCATTTTTTTAAAGAATGACTATATTGTCAACCTTTATTAAAGTTTATCTTCTATAAAATCTCATTTTATGTTTAACCAAACTGTTGTGTGTAAATTAATTTTAAATATTCATGAAAAAAATTAAAGAATAATGATTATATATAGCAGTGCTGTTTGAATGCAATTGTGATCCAAAGTTTTATCAAGAAAGTTTCATGAAAAATGAATGAAGTATTTTATCCAAAACATGTGCATATACTCAATCCTTTTCCAACAAAATAATATATTCTCTAGTTTTTGGTAACATGATTCTCTATTAAATTTATTAAAAAAAATGAATTTAAACAGTATATAGTACAAGAATTGATTCTCATTTCAAGTAAGTGTATTTATATTATTTGGATATTTAATCCTGCATTTATTCCATGTACCAGACAATTGAATTGCTCGGAAAGTTATTCCATTTAAAAAACGAACAAATTGTATATCGGGAATGATCATTTTAACCAACTTCATTCTATTTCAATTCCATTCCTATTCTGTATATTTGTTATTTCTTGTACCAATTGACACAAACATACCAAGTGGCAAACAAAACTAGTGCATTAAAGATAAACCATATGGCTTGATTTATAGATTGGCTGTTAGATGTGGCATACAGAGAATACACATTTCTTCGTTCAAGTAGAATCAATCCCTTGTCACCAAAGCTTGTTTCACCCGAAGGCACTTACAGATAAAATAACAGAGACAGAGTAGTTTTACCTGACAAGTTTTTGAGGTGTAAAATTAGATTCCCATAGATGGTTCAAAACTGCTCCCTTCCATGTTGCTCGAAACCTTGTAATCCGCTCAGACGTTGCATCTGATTCTGGTGAAAATCCAGCCGATCCAACCAGAATCAAGTGTTGTACATGCTCAGGGTGCTATATTAAAATGATCACAACAGGCATCAGAACAATCAATAAAATAAAATAAAAAGTCACACTATGAATTTTTAACGCCGTGCAATGTGGGAAGAGATTCACCTTCAGTGCATATTTAGCAGCAACATAACCACCAAAAGAATGTCCAAGTAGTATAAAATTGCTCAAGTTCTTGGCTTTTCTCCATTCCTCAAAAGAATCAATGAACCATGCCTCAGTTTCTGCACGATCAACAACCAATTGTGATTTCTAGGAAGTTACCCCAAGTAGCGACTTCCAAGTTGAGCAAAACTTCACAGTTCAAATTTCAAACCAACTATATCATTGCATTCTTAACATAACTCTTAACTAACCTTCGGTGCTTTTGCAAGTAAAATCAGGTCTACTTGATCCACCCCAGCTGCAAAATAAGTTTCAAATTTGGGAGTGAGAAAAAGACACGATCATATGCACATGGCAAATTAGAACGCCAAATTTTGACACTGCTTCTCCCCTCAGTTACCATAGTAAACAAAAGAAGCCCATCTCGAAGGTACAACAGCAACACACTTATTAAAGGGCTCAAATAAGATAGATAAATGAGCACCCATCTTTTTATGATACATCCAATCCACTTATCCTTTCCCAGAACAAAATGAAGCACAAGACCAGAAAAGCAGTTTGAGACAACAATAAAATGCGGCGACATTAGGATGAAGAAAAGCATAACTCACTCACCCAAGTTGATCAACAGCAATGACTCTAAATCGAGAGGCAAGCACATCAAAATTGCGAAAAAAGAACCCCTGGGAAGCAGCATAACCATGGATCATCACAAGCGTAGGAGCATCAGGTTTACTGTCAAATGTGACGCTGTGAATAAACCGCGGCTCGTTACTAGCAGAGCGGAACCATCTCACTTTGGAGCCAGGAGGACCAGCACCTATGTTAATGTGCTCTTGAACATAACCGGTTCTGCCATACCCAAACAATCAATCACCATCGTTTTAATAGCCAAACGCACATAAAAACCCGGGTGTATAAATACAAGATTTTTAATTTTAACACAAAGAATCCCCGAAAATTTTTGGGGCGAATAAATTTGAAATTTAGGGTTTAGAATTAGTTACTTGACGACGGAGAGAAGGCGCTTCTCCGCAGCGATGATATCATCGACGGAAGTGGGAATCCAACGAGGCCAGAACCTGGAGCTTCTCGACTTTTTCAACGTTACTCCTCCGACGTTGTTTTCTCTTATCGTTTCTGACATTATTAAGAATCTCCGGCGCTATTCCTTCAAAATTGATTGTATGATGAATTTATTAACGGTGGTAGATTGCGGAGCACGCAATACCAAAACAAGAAAACAAAAACAACAGTGATTTAGACGCGGAATCAATCAATGGAATTGTAATCAATCGGTTGAAATTATCATTATCATTAAAGTAAAAAATAATGGAAAGAGTTTGAATGCGAATTGAGAAGGCAACGGAATTAAACTATTTATATGAGATAGCAAATTATGGATACCGCAGGAACTGCTTACGCGAGCAGTGACGCGCATCCATGATCATGGTGCATGCTGTAAACGCAAACACGGTATCCTTTGACTTCAATTTAATAGAACAAAAAGTCTCCCGCAAGGTCAAGATTTTATTCAATCTTAAAAGATCATGATACTTAATATAACTTCTTTAAATTTGTTAATAATTAATTTATTCTAATTTCGTGTTTTCTCTTATTAGCCATCTAACATCTTTTCACATTGCTCTTAAGTTTTAGGAATAGGTTTTGTTTTTAGACAATAAATTAATGATAAAAAATTGTCCAACAATTCCATTGAAAATTCACTTGAAAAACCTTCTTTATAAAAATAGAAGATTTAAGTGTTACCACACATGAACAAGAATCCAAGAAAATCAAAATCTTGAAAGAAATTATTTGATAAAAAAATAAGTGTAGATTAGCGAACCAAAACCATTTGAGATCCCATTTGTGAAGCTTGCGTTTTCAACAAATCAAATAAATTTAATTTAGTGAAAATAGATAGTCTTTGAATCGGCACACTAAACTTCTTTCTACTTCTTCTCCTTCTCCCTTTGCCGCTACACAGACCCCTGATAACAAACCCCAGCCACGCCACACGGTAACCATCTCGACTGCGACACTGCAGCAACCTCACTCGACTCCGAGAGGAGCGTTGAAAAAATTCGACCCTCTTTTTGGTAAATTTTCTTCCTCTTTTTTCATTGAACATTTGAAATGTGTGTAGGAATTAAATATCATTGGTTCCTTAAACATTTTTTGGGTTTTTGCGGGGCGGCCACGGTCTATAAAATTAATCTTCGTTTAAGATATAGGCTGTACCCGTGGGCTTTTTGTCTTCGGGTGCAGGCTTAAACGGAAGGCTGGCCAAGATTTTGTATTCGGTTTTTGCAGTTTGCGAACTCTACCATCATCACCATTGTATTTGCTGTTATTGATATGTTAAAGGTCTCTGCGATTTTTTCTTTTTTCTTTTTTCGCTTCTCTTATAGTCTTATTTAGGCTTTTAGAATCAACTCTGTCGCAGTGACTGTTATGATTTTATTTTGACCATCCTAATGGATTTTTTATGGAAGGCCTAATGTCAGTTCATTTCAACTGGACCATAAAGGAGAACAGAGAATGAGTAGAAGACCTCCTCCTGATCCCGTGGCAGTGCTACGAGGCCATCGAGCTTCGGTCACAGACATTTCTTTTCATCCCTTTAAGCCGATATTATTCTCCGGGTATTCATTGCAAATGTTTGTCGTTATTTGTTTTATGGGAATTACTCTGGTACACATTTTTTCCCTGGGTATGGTAGATTGGCATCCAATATCTATCAAGCATTTCTTTGGCTGCCAGTTACTTTTATTATAGTTTTTAACACTAACAGTAAAACCTGTGTTCAATAAATGTTTAGACGACTTGCCTTGGATGCCATACCCATCAGTGTGCCATAAGAACTCCCAGATTTAGTTGGTTGCGTATACAATTAGTTTCACTTAATAATTAGTTGCATCATCCTCTTCTTGCTTGCAGTTCTGCTGATGGTGAAGTGCGAATTTGGGATACCCTTCAGCATCGAACTGTGTCATCTGCATGGTGCTTAGTTCTATGATTTTTGGGCATTCATATTTGTGAAGAATATCATTCATTTTCAGAAATTATGATCCATGATACAAATTAATTTTATACTGCAGGTTACATAGTGCTGCACATGGTATTGTTGCTGTTGCTTGTGTTTCTTCCCTCGGAACCAATAAATTTGCCAGGTGCATCCTTTCTACTTGATCTCCCCTGGTTCTGTTTTAGTATCTAAGTATATTTTTGCTTTATCGATATTCATTATTCTGTATATGTGTAGCCAGGGTAGGGATGGAACTGTAAAAATTTGGGAATTTGATGATGCTGGTTTGTCAAGGTGTTGTACTACTTCAACTTCTACAAATGTCTCATCCTTTTTTAATTAAAAGGATAGCTTGTGTTTTTTGATAGAAGCTACGGAAATGTTCTTGTTATTATCTTACCTTCTGTTTTTCTGCACCTCCAAACACAGGATCCCATCACTTACAATCAAGACAAACAGTTACCACTTTTGCAAATTTTCCGTGATGAAGAATGATTCTGTTTGGTCAACACAAGGGAAAGAATTAGAAGATTGCTACAGAGGAGAGCCAGGAGGAATGTCTGATAGAGAAATTCCCGAGGTTAAAAGGGACGAGGCTTACACCAATCAAAGTTGTTCTAAAAGCTTTGGAGGTTTGTTAGTTGAATTCTATATTTGAAGTTTATGAAGTTTTGAAACTTCTGACAGTCTTTTTATTCTGAATTTAGAATTCCCTCTTCTTTTTTTTACAATATTAAAATAACAAGGCATCAATGAACTCTAGTGATTTCAATACTATAACTTAAAGGTATTGGATTAGGTAATCTTGTGTTGGCATGATGGTTTTGGAATGATAGAATCTTATCATCTAACTTACGTTGTTTTTATCTTTTGCAACCCTAAGCATCAGCATGCATACCCTGGCTACTTCTGTAAAACTTGTTGTGAATGACTTGCACATTTGCAAAATAGAGGAAAAAACTGTATTTGAGCTTGCAAGAAGTTATGTGAACATATTTATTACTACTACTGCTGTTATTTTTCTCTTATACACATAAAATAGTATGGTTTGACATCATCCTAAAATTTTCAGACCTATATTGTTTGGTTCAACTTATTTTTAAGATATAGTTGCTTACTTTATTAGTTTGAAGAAAAAAAAATCATTTTTCCAAAATTAACCTCAACCAAACATGCACTCAGTACACTTTTGCTTGTGTGCATGATAATAGATATTTGAAATTTAATAGTTCCACTGTCAACTTTTTTATAGGGTCTTCTTTGAGTCCTTTAATCTTATTTTTAAAGGCTGCAAATTTGGAGATACTGCCGTGGTGGACTGAATTTCTCATCTTGCAGTTCTATATTTTTCCTTTTGTGTTCCTAAAGTGTTTATACTTTATATTACTGAAAGATACTTTGATATTATACAAGTGAGATTCATGAAATCTCATTGTATTCACAGAAAATACATGTAGTGAAGGGCTACAATATGTGGCTTTGTCAGGGGAGAACTCTTCAGAGGTATGCGTACCTTTCTCATGTAAAACTTAATTTATTCTTTTTAGATATATTTCATTGTCAAATTATGAACGAACCCGTATGCTCATCTATTCAATCACTTTAAAGGTTGAAATTTGGGATCTCAAGTCAGCTCAAAAAATTGTACAACTCGCTTCAAGCAATCCCAGTAACTCTTCAAGTGTTAGCAACAGAGGTAGAGATTTTTTTTTGGGTCTATATTGAGGTTCACCTTTACCATCAATTTTTTAAAAATCTCTTTTCTCAGGATACCTTGTGCTTTCATGATGCTTACATTATTTTTCCATATCAGCATCCTCCCTTCTTTCTAACATTTTGTTGCTTATAATTTATAAAAATACTTTCACTGAATCAGCACAGCTTCTTCTTGTCAGGGATGTGCATGACCCTTCAATTGTTTTTATCATCGGAATCACAAGGATTTTTAAATGTCTTGGCTGGGTATAGTCTCAAACCTCTTTTCTCCTCCCTTCCTCTCTCAGACCTGTAAGTGTATTATGTTGAGCATGTAGTGAAGATGTCTTTCAGTGGAGAGAGCAAAACACGATGCTTGGATCAAGTATATATGGTATAGGGTTAGAACATAATAGTCTGTGACTTTTCTTTTTCAGTGGTCTTGTTCCCCAAGTTCTGATACTGGCCATCCTTGTGAGATTGAATGGTCAATGTTTGTTCCTTTTGGTTCCTTTTGATCTGTTCGAGGTTATATGATGTGAGACTAATTATTATGAAAAGTGAAATGAACCAATGTTGACCATTAATTATCACATGGATGACCAATATTAGAAGTTATTTAGGTGTCACATAATTACTATAAACTTGATGTTCTCTTGACTGTTCATGTTTATTCAATGATCAAGATGTTCTCCTCTAACCGTTAATTAAAAATACCCATAATCGGTGTAGTTCATATTTGCTATAGAATATAAGAAATGTGTTTCGATTATAAAATTTTGATGATTTAAGTTATTAGTCGTATTGTTGCTGGACACTTCACCATGGTACAAGGTTGAGATTACGGAATCAATCTTGGATGGGTTCCTTTTTTGTGGCTTGGTAGTGAAGGCAAATGACACAAGAAATTAACTGTCAGATGAAAAGGAGAAGATTACTCAATGATAAACCCTCTAAAACTCAGTTAATGCACCAAGCCATTGGCTCCACTACCAAAGCTTATACCTGAAAGACTAGCAAAGAACCACACCAAAATTTCTGTCTCTCACACCTGGCCAAAACTGCCTCTCTTGAGTGGATGACCCATTTAAGTATAACTAGCCAAATCAGCAAGTTCTTCCACTCTCTTCCCACTCCTGCCTTTTTTTATATCTTCGGAGAGAACCCTTTCAATTCCAGTTTTTGCTTCTATTCATTCTACCTGTCTGGATTTTGTGTAGTATCTAGCGAAGGTAGCCAAGTTCTGTACTGAATTGAAGGCTTTGTGATTCAGGGAGGGTGCTAGTTGGCAAGTTCTTTGGCTAGTTGGGCTAGTTTTCTTTCTTTTTGTGAATGCATGTTTTCTTCCTGTAACAAAACTTTTGCTGGAAGGAGTGTTATAGAATATCTTGAATATCATATATAAGGATTCTCTTAGATTTTTTTTCCTTTTTATGTTTCCCTTTATTTAACTTTTTAGTGGCCTTGAGCTTGTACATGTAATAGGGGTACGTAACCCAATTAGTAATAAATAGGAGTCTAAGGTTATAAGGTATTGACTACAGTCTCATCCTATACCCCAATGTAGATATGAGGATGGTTCCATGCTTTGGTGGGATATACGGAATCCTAGAGTTCCGGTAACTTCTGTAAAATTTCATTCTGAGCCAGGTGTGGAAATTAGCTTCCTAAGATTTCATTTTATCTTTTGATACAACTAGTTAACAACTGATTAATCTTTTAGTTATGAGCATCTGTATTGACGGGTCTTGCAAAGGGGGTATCTCAGGAGCAGCAGATGACAAAATTATAATGTACAGCTTGGAGCATTCTTCGGTAACATCCTTTTACTTTTAATTTCTTCTACTGAAACTTCTTGCTCCTAAAAGTTGTTGTTAATTGTCATCATTCCAATCTTCATGTGATAAGAAGAAAAGTCTTAAGAAGTAATCTGTTATGCTTCTTATAATTAACATTATCTGTAGATCCTGCTTAAGTTAGTGTTTATGTTCCAATTATCAGTTTATTTTGTTTTTATGATTTTCTGACTCTCTGGCTTCCTTGCATACATGGTAAAACAATATCAAAACAACTGTGTTTTCTTCTGTCTTTCCCTTTCGTTATGTTCTGAATCACTTCCTGGCCACAGAACATTTTCCCCTCCAATGCGGACCTATTCCTTTCTTTCCATATACATGAAGGTAATCACAAACCATAATAAACCCCATATCTCTTTATTAAATAAACTCTGCCCTTGTTAATGCTGCTTAAAGTATGCTTCCACTGACTCCGAGAACACAGTACTTACCTCCACCCAGCCATAACAAGTTTTCCAAACCCAATCAGCATGTGAACAAAATGTGTACTAATGATTCTGGTTTAGAGTACACATCGGACAGCTCCAGTCAGAATCCTCGTGAGGAATATTCCTCCTAAACAAGTTATCCCTAGTTGGTAACCTGTTTCAGATCATCCTCCATGTAAAAAAGCTTATCTTTGGTGGTACCTTAGCCTCCCATACTTCTTTGTAAACTTTGTCTTACCGAGTTATTACCTGTTGCCCTGTAGAACTAAGTAAGAAGACTTCACCATATACTCCCCACACGTCACCCTTCCACTCGTCTTGAACTTTTGTTTTAATTTTCACCACCCTACTTACAGTGTTCTCCAACTCAATTAAGCAATCTTCTCCCGCTCAACTAGCTCTCTTCTCCATTTGAACTTCCAACTCCAGGTTCCTTCTTCCGAGGTCCCCATGTCGTTAACACTATCCAATTTTTGTTCTGACTGTACAAACAACCACACATCCAATTATGCCCTGTTTCAGCTTCTTTGTATTTTTTCTTATATAAATCATGTTGACTGTAGGGTACTTGTGTAGTTAAGAAAGAAATCAGTTTGGATCGACCAGGCATATCAGGCGTCTCAATTCGACCTGATGGAAAAATTGCTGCAACTGCTGGCTGGGATCACAGGTATCTATCTAAATGACCGAAATATGTGACTATCAATTGGAGAAATTCCTTTACATAAACTATAAAGTTTATTATGCATTGCACAAGCATTTTTAAATGAGTTAGGATCTATGTGCCAGATGTAATGCTTAGTCAAATAAAACGAACTTTTTATAAAATGCAAATATATTGTATTCAACCGTTGAATTCCATGCCTTTATTGATTAGATTATGTATAGAAAATTTATACGATTTGAAATTATGTAAAAGTTTATCACATCACTTAATTCTAATGAATAATATGATATTTAAAAATATGTCAATTTTCATTATTAGACCATATCTATAAACATTTCAATTATTTGAGATTTGATAGAAATCATTAAAAATATAACAAATCTCTACTATTAGATAGATTGACTGAATTTCTAGTTTCAATATATATTTGATTTAGCATAAATCAAAACGAGTGGTGCATTTCTTTCCTGGGAGGTGATCTATTTAGAACCCATTTTTTTTCATACACACAAGTTTGAGCACAAGACCGGGTTCAAATGCTACTCCTCATTGGTGGTACTAGTGCTGCAATTTGATATCTCTGTTGTGTTTATGGTAGGGTGAGGATATATAATTACCGCAAGGGAAATGCTTTAGCTATTTTGAAGTATCACCATGGCACAGTAAGTCACTGTTTCTTATATCTGGGGCAATCTGAAGTATCTATTTTCATAATTTGACTCACTGTTTTTGTCTGACATTGCAGTGCAACGCTGTAACTTATTCCTCTGATTGTAAACTTATGGCCTCTGCATCGGAAGACACAACCGTGGGGCTATGGGAACTGTATCCTCCTACAACATCATAGTGAATTTACTCAATGCTGTTGGTAGTTCTACAATTTAACTTTACTATTAATGGTCAAGTAATTTTGTGCTAAAAATATTTCATTCTAGGTTTGCACCTGGTATAGTTAATACTAGATTGAAAAAAAATGTTTAGTTTTATATGGACTTTTGTAACTTTGAGTGTTTATTATAACTTTCGGATGCTTTCAAATCTTATAAATATATAGTCTTCTTAAATCTTATACATTTTTAAAAAATGCAATTTCATTATTTTTTTGGGTCTAAAGGTTGACAAAGAAATGTATTCTTTGACTTTGGCCACAGTGTCCATGTGAGAAATGTCTGACATACATTATGTTCATTTAGTATGTGGGTTCCCAACCATTAATCACCAATACAATAAATTCAACAAAAAAAATGAATACCACTCTTCTCAAACTCCAAACAACCCTATGTTTTTAATATTAATGCAATTATCCTCGTTCCATGATTTCCATTTGATCTTCACTTCAAATTGATATGCGACTCATCAATCTTTATCGAACAGTTCCAAAACTATTAATTACGTGATTCCACCTAAATCAAATCCCAATATTTCACTGTAGGGAATAAAACATCTAAATGTTGTTATCATCCACATTTAACAAAACAATAACAACATAACAAATATTTTGGCTTATGTTCAAGTATATTTAGGAATCGACAACGTCGAGATTAAATTGGTTAAAAATATACTTTATGAGGGTGATAATGTTAAAAATAGAAAAAAAAATTAGAATTAATTATCGTGTTTCTAACTCTGAAATGAAATTATTAGTTGTTACTATTTTAGGTTTACTTTTATACTCACGTTTAAAGGTATGTTTAGATATAAGTTTAAAGTGTTTTTAAGATTTTTTTTTTTTAATTCTTAACACTTTATATTAGCCTCACGATTTATTAATTCATATTTAGAAGTGATATTATTAGGGTACGAACTTAGATTACTTGATTAAAAGTTACATATTGTTACTGTTGTACCGATCAATGTTGTTTTGAATTTAGTTGCGTTTCCATATATGTATCACGTGAAAGAAATAAATGTTTATTTTATTACCAAAAGGATAAGAATCATAAAATTGAATGCATGGGGTATACTCTATAAAATTTCTGCAGTAAAAGGAAAATCATTCATAGCAAGGTAGGAATATAAATGAAATTAATCGATCGAGTTGAGCGTATAAAAGTCAAGCTTCATTTATAAAAAGAAAAAAAAAATTATGGTGTTATAAAAAGCTTAATTTTTTTAATTTGATAGTTATTAGACATTTTTCTTCTGACAAAAAGAAATTTCAAGAAAACTTTTGGTGATACTGGTTAAAAATCTCACATCAACTAAAGATAAGATAATTTCATAGTATATGAAATATATAAATAGGGTGCAAATATCACCTCACAAACTGGTTTTGTGAAGGGTTGAGATAGACTTAAAGTCTACTTCTCTAACATGACACCAGAGCAGTTATTTAAAAAATGTATGGTTAAATATGTTTTTGGTCCCTCAAGTTTAAGTGAAATTTGGAATTGGTCCATCTTTGAAACTTTTGACCAATTTAGTCATTCTTCTTTAGAAATGTATGGATTTAATCCTTTTAACCAGATTTTGTTAAGTTTATCTAACGTTTCAAGGACATTTCATGATAGTATTTGAATTGTTTACATCGTTTGACCAATTTTCGTTTAAATATTAACTCAAATATTATCATAAAACGCGTTTAAAACTTAAAATAAACTTAACAAAATTTGATTAAAAGGACTAAATCCACGCATTTCTAAAGATGAACAACTAAATTGGTCAAAAGTTTCAAGGAGAGACTAATTTCAAATTTTACTGAAACTTGAGGGACCAAAAACATATTTAACCCAAAAATTTATTCTGTTCACCTCCTATCGGACTATGAATGCAAATCTCACTTTACAAACTGCTGATTTGTGGGATTGGAATTAGACTAAAACCCACTTTTCATCGTTAACAAAATATTAACAATTAATGTTGATAAAAAAATATATAAAGATTTGAACTAGTAAGTCTAACTTACTACAATATATATAGTAACTTCTAAGAAAGATGAATTTATATAAAAAATAATTTTAAAATAGTATTTTTTCTATATTTGTAGCAAAGTGGAGTTTACAAGGATTTGACATTGAAAGAAAAAGGTTTAAAAAATTAGAGGAGGAAGTAAATAATTGCAGTGACATTAATTATTATGAGATTGAATTGAAACTGTGTGTATCATTTCACCTAAAATAGGTAAACATGGTAGGGTTTGAAACAGGTGCGTAGGACCAAATAAACCTAAATGGAAACTATTTGCCTAAATGGCATTATTTGGGTTGATGTGAGAGATTAATTGTTAAACATATATAACACATTAAAATGGAAATTATATTGACTTCAAGTAATAAGCTTTCTGTTTATCAACACTTCTGTGCATAACAACTTACTTTCAAACTGCCACTGAATTCAGAGGCACACTATAATTAAACGATAATTGATTTCGTACCCACAATAGTATTCTATCTTATCAAACAGAGTGCAAATTTTTATTTTATAATGAGTTAATAAGTTATAAACTAACTTATACGTGTAAGAATAATTCTTTAACTTATAAGTATTTGATATAACTGAAATAAAAATGAAGTTTGAATAAATTAGTATGAATGAAAACATAAAAACATAGATTAATTGAAATAATTTATAAAAATAACTTAAAATAAGACTATGTATGGAATCATCTTGCTTAATCAAATTCACTTATAAGTTAATTAAGAAATTTAAAAATTATTTTAATGTTTCATCTAACACACTTTATAGATTAATTGCTGTAAGATTGTTTAAATCTTAAATTTATGTTGTAGATATATATATATAAAAGATTTTTATCATTCAAAATATTTTTATTTAACTCAAACAGGATTATTCTCATGATGCAATGTTTTAGTCGAGTCCAAATTTGAATATCTCATCTTAAAATAAAATAAAATAAAGTAAAGTTGATCACTATTCTCATATTTAATGGATATAATTTTTTTTCTCATTTGTCATTTTTATCTCACAACAACAACAAAAATATCATATTATCACATTAAATGGCAAAATAATGCACATTTGTTTTTCTCCAACATCAAATATAAAATAAAAAAATTACGATAGTATAAAGTCCAAATAAGATATTAAATAATAATTAAATAAAGCTAAAACAATTATATAAAAGAGTCAAAATAATCAAATGTATGACTTTTAAAAGAGTTATAAAAACAAGGATCAAAGAAGAGTTGATATAAATATTTTATACTACCAATTAACTTGAAAGGTGTGTTAACAATTTAAAATGAAAATAACTATAGGACGGAACTTATACATATTCATTCATATGTTCCCATATCAATTTAACAAAAGAAAAACGGGTATAATCGATATTCATACCCATATTTCAATCAATATAAAAAAAAATCGTTAAAATTAGAATAGACTTAAATATAGAGATGTTAAAACAGATTTTAACATGAGTCAATCCGTCTCACTACGGATAGAAGCTGGATTGGATTGAAAAATATTTAATTTTTTCAAGAGTCGGTTGAACTTAACCCAACTCATTTAACTCACCAACAAATTTTTAAATCTTTTTGTTATAATTATTTACTACTTCTACTTATATAGGTTCACAATCTCATATTTTTAAATATTATAATGTTGCTCAATAATATTTGAATGTTTAATTAATTTATTTGTTAAGTTATATATATATATATATATATATATATATTGATTTTAATATTTAACTATTATCTTTATAATAATATTTCGAGAATTGGATTTACAATTTGATTTCACTATTATAAAAAATAAATTAAGTTAATTCATTCTCATTGTAATACAATAAATATATAAAATAAATTATAAAAAAGAAAACATTCGTTAATGAGCAGTGAGTCAACCTATTAACCCATAATGGATTAGGTCGAGTAGCAAAATTTTTGACTCACACAAAAATGAGTCGAGTTGAACTGACCATGTTTTAAGTCAACCTATGATAAGTTTACACCTATGAGCTGAGTTTGTTTGTAATTCTTAATTATCTCTAATGAAAATAGTAGAACAAGATTAAAACTTATTTTCATTGATACTTATTTCAAATATTTAATGAGATCAATTTTGTAAACCTAGGTAAGATCTATCCGTATTTGAAACATGACCGCTTTAACCGAATTGGTTAACACAATACCCATCTGAATCATACTTTACATAATATTTTAGTATACATGATATTATTAAAAAAGAAGGGTTGGGTTGGGTCCAAGTTCTTGAAGCTGAACCTGTAAATGTTGGTTTGGGTAAAGTAGTTGATATTGAAAAGTGTGAAAATAGTGTGTTATAGAAGTAGATGAATGAGACAGATTCCATAAACATGTGGAGAAAAGTTGTAAAGAAAGGAATTCTCCAGCAACTACTTACTTTCTTCTTCACATAAATTCCAAATATGATATGCTTTCACCAAATGAGGAAGAAAGTAACGTATGGTTTTGCTACCTAAGCCACCTAATTATAAGAACTACCTTATTCATTTATGTGTAGACAACTTTTAAATTCGATTTGAAACCCATCCAAAATTTTACCATTAACACGCTCAAATGATTAAGATTTAGATTAAGACACCACAACCACATTTAAATGCCCCTTTTATCGTCTTCTAATTTATGTGCTCAAGTCTCTCGCTTTATCCTTTTTCCTTTTATGTCACCAAATTCCAAACTCAGAACTTCATGTTGTTTTAGCTAATCAGGATACAAATTTTCTGTTCGGTTCAACACCTAATTTTACGCTGTATTTTGTTCTTCAAAATGGTTTTGGGAAAAGACGAATCATTTCAATATGAATAGATATTATTTTTCTTTAAATAAGAGTAAAATTAAAGAACGAGCTGCATGATTGATTCCGAGATTAGAACATGTGATATCCTTCAAGAATCATAAAAGATTATTTTTGTCATCCCCGATCTTATACTTTAAATTTTCGAAATGTACCTGGATTTATAATCTACTTTTACATCTTTCATTTTTTTTTCTTTTTTAACTTCACGTAAAGAATTTACGAATAACTTTATTGAAAATTTTACATCGATTAGAGATAAAGCAATTTCATAATACATAAGTAGAATGTAAATCTTACAATATAAACCAATTTTGTAGAATTAAGTTAGACTTCAAATTCACTACTAACAAACAAGTCATCAATTAAATATATAATATTTAGATCAGATAAAGTTTTTATTTTAACCTCAGACTTTTACTTAAAAGTGTACATATTTAGATATGACAACAAGTGGAACGTGGATAAGTTTTATTATCTTATCTTCATCCCAAATAAAAATTCACATGCATACTCACTTTTGTTATAAAAAAATATCAAAAATTAAATATAATATTATAAAATATTCAATATAAAGAGCTGTATTTAGTGTTATATAGTTAGAAATAAATAGTAATTGTATAACTTTTAAATTAGAGTATCAAATAACAAATTAGATAAAAGTGAAATAATTATATAAAATATTATGCAATTATAGATAAATAAAATTCCATAACAACCAAAACATCCATTAATTTTTAAAAGGTTAATGAAACAAAATTGATCAAGTTAAAAAAATATTTGAATTTAAAAATATCTCAAATGTTTACTTCCTTTATGTAGATTATAATGAAATATTTTTTTATACATTAATAAAGATTATAATGTACTATTTAAATAAAACCACGAATAAAAAAAGTAACATTAATTCAAATTTAAACATAAATTCTTAATATTTTGAACTTCATACAATGAAATTAAATTATTATATTATATTATAGTTATATAATTGTGGTGATAAAAATACATTTATAGTAATGAATTAGAAAATTAAAATAATTACGTAAAAAATCGTGAAAACAATATTTTACATCATAAAAAATAGCAACAAAAATATTAAAAAAAAATAAAAATGATCAAATATTTGACATATATATATATATATATATATATATATATATATATATATATATATATATATATATATATATATATATATAAAAAAAAATAAAAAAAAAAATAAAAAAAAAAAAAAAAAATAAAAAAATATTTTATATATATATATATATATATATATATATATATATATATATATATATATATATATATGATTTGATACATCATTAAATGAAATTGTATATATAAGATATATGTACAATTAAGTGTGATAAGATAAAAAATATATTAGAGATCAGAAAAAATATTCTAAATATCCAACTAGTTGAACTAGTAAGAGATAATGAAAATTATTTTAACAAAGTAAAAAAAATTATTCAAATGAAAAAAAAAATAAAGAAAGTTTATGCGATTGAAAAGTTAAAATTAATAAAGTAAAATATTTTCATGTAAAAATAATCAAATATAAGACTATAAAACCATTTAATTAACTAAAATGGATGATAAAAAAGATACATTGAAAATTGAAGTGAATCTTATGAATATAAAACAAGCTAAATAATTAGAAGAATTACGAAATTAAATACTAATACACACGTATATATCACATCATATTGGATTTTTGCATTATCACGTGGTGTATCATATTACATCATATTGACTATATACATTTGTTAATATCATTATGATACAATTATTGAATTTTTGCATTAGCACAATTTGTATTGGTTAGAGATTCCCAACATAAGTACCTCTTCAATGTGCATCTCCTTTCATTTCTTACTTGGCTTTGCGATAATTCTAAACTCATTTTTTAACCCAAATGATGTCATGACAATATAAGATGATATAACATATTCTTGTATCTATTACCATATATAGTTATCATTACTTACCGGTAGAAACAAATAACGACGAAGCTCATAAGGGATAGAGTAGTCACGTCATATACACTATTTTTGTGATTAGTAAAAAATAACTATAATAACTTTGCATTTGCATGAATATTAAACATTAAAATTACATAAAAGAAATAATGGATTGATTTGCAATGTGAAAGGAGGAATAAATGAGTTAGTGTAGATGCAGATGGAGAAGGAAAAGAAAAAGTAAAATCTTCTACCAAACCATTTATTCTCACACCTATAACATTAAATTCGCTCCTCCATGGCTTTGCCCAGACTCTGATTAACAACAAAACATAAATATTCTGTGTTTTATTTTTTACAAGAAAACAAACCGAAGACCACCGACGAAACAGAACATTTGATGTCAAAAATGAAAGAAAAAAAAAGTGCGAACGAGTTGAAGAATGTTAGTCGTTAGTGACTTATTGAGAGAGAGAGAGAAAGAGAGAGAGAGAGAAAACGATTTATGTGTGTCTGTCCTGTACGCGAAGAAGACATAGTATATGGTTCTCCCCTACGCCCACGCGCGTCGGACCCTATTCAACTCTTTCACCAAGTTAACATTAATGAATCTATACTTTATTTTACAAAAAATATTTTTTTTAATTGAAATTTTATTATTTAATTTATCTATTAATAGGAGTGTCACCTTATTAAGTTGTTTTTACATTATTTTGTATTAATATTAAATTGTATTTAATTTATCTATTAATGGGAGTGTCACTTTGTTAAGTTATTTTTACATTATTTTGTATTAATATTAAATTGTACCTCTCTAGTGGCGTCTAGACAATCTTAGTGTCCGATCTAGATCTAACTATCAATTATATCTTGAAAGTCCATCTCACCTTTTCTAGGTAACGATTATGAGAAAGGACACATCTTCTAGTAGATATCAGGGTCACATCAGTATATGAAGGCGACTCACTTACTTCCACAAATTGAGGGAAAGTTGAGATCAAGTACTACAGTGGTTAGATATAAAGAGGGAAGCGTCATCTTGTTAAAGGGGCGAGTCAGACTGGCCAACACTAGGGAGAGAATCTCAATTTCATCTCAACTTAATCTCAACTTCATCCCATTTTCATCTCGACCTCATCATGAATCTTAAATTAACTAATTCCGCTCAATGTCTCCTCGACTAGGGGTGGAAAAACGGGTTGGGCCAAATGGGTCAGCCTGTGTTAAAAGGAACGGGTTGGGTTGAAGATTTCAACCCGTCAACCCATTTTGGCCCGTCTCGTCCAGCCCATCAACTTGACGAACCAAAGTACGGGTTAGGCCATCCCGACCCGTTGGTCAGTTTAAAAAAAATAAAAATAAAAGTAATCAAAAAGATTAATTTTTTATGGTATATATTTTAAATGTATAAATATATAATATTATTATAATTTAAATCATTAACACCTACAAATTAAGTTTGAATTATTAGTTATAATTTAATAATTTAATATGTAAATTTAATAATTATTTTAACTTATCTAATTAAAAACATTAACTAATCAATTAAAAGTTTAAAATATATTTTATTTGATTAAATATGACTTTAATAATAATTTATATGTATATATTAACAAATTTTAAAAATAAAAAAAATAAAAAATTTGAAAACAAATTAAAAAACTTAAAAAAAAAATTGGATGGACCAGCTCGACCCGATTTGTTAGCCCGTTCTATATGGGATGAGTTGTGATTATTGGTCCGTTTTTGTTTGACGGGTCAGTCCGACCTGACCCGTTTTTTACTGACTACATACGGATCAGGCCAAAACGAGTCGGACTGGCCCATTTTACCACCCCTACCCTCGAAACATTGACGAGAACATAAATCATATAATTTTGTTATTGATATAAGGTGACTTTTATTATTGAATGAGAATAAACCGAAATCAAAAGTAAAACAAAAATGTAAATATAGTGTTGGGAAATTATAGAAGTTCGTCCATAGAAATGCCTATCATATAATATTATCAAAGACCATTTTTTACTCCTATGTTTATTCAAAGATCAAAGTCATCAATTACATAATTTGATTATTATGTTTCATTTTGATCGGTTTACGTTAGTCAAATAAGTAGTATTATGTACTTTTAAGTGTTTACAATTTCACGCCGTTTGTGTTCCAACCTCACTTTTGTTCCGCAACTTTCTAACACAATATTTATGTTTTTGTTTTAGTTTATCCTTATCTGACAATAAAATCACCTCTTATTAATCACAAAACTATATCGTTTAATATTAGTAAAAAATAATAACATGTAAAGATAATTAAGATAACATCACATCACTCAATTAATAGAAAAATTAACCAATGATATCTTAATTAAAAGATATAAAATTTCTTATTACTAAATAGGTAAAAAAAAATGTAATAAATACTAAACTAAAAATACTTAAATTTATTATAAACTTAAAATTTAGTTGAGTGTGTATTAAATAAAAACATAATAAATTGTTAAAATTCATGTAACAGAATCTTTTTGTTGTTGAGCTGAGAGGATTCAAATTCTTAAATTATCACAAAAAAGTTGAAATTGTAAGTAATTGTTAAAGTAAAAAGTAGTTTTCTAATTTTAACCAAACAAAGAGCGACTTTTAACTTTTTTCACAAAATCTCAAAAGTAATGAGTTTTGTATTAAACTGGTGAGGGTTTAGAATCTTCTCCTTCTTACCTAACATGCCATTGTTGTCCCAGCATTGGACAGAAGGGATCTAAGACTTTGCTTTCTGCTTTCGTTTACGTTTCAAACCAAACAAAAAAGTTTGTAAGTTCTTCTCAAAAGTCCTTTTCAATTGCTCACTATGCTTCTCACAATTATTGCTTCTCATGTAAAACTAATTACCATATCCATTTCTTTCAATAGCCTCTTCAAAAATCGTATTAAAATGAAAGTAATTTGTATTAAATAATAATCAGTTGTAGACCAATATTTTAATATTTAACCCTGATGTGTAGGACAATGATTAAATATAGTTATTTAATTTACCACCACCACTAAATGTGGTAAAAACAAGAAAACATGGAAGAGAAAACAGTGAGAAAAAAGAGAGTATAAACCTGTGCTTTTTATTTATATGATTTATGGCATAATCGATGAGAAAAGGAAAGAGAAAATAGAACCCCAATAAATGTTTCTTGTTTTTATACTAAATAAACAAAGGGAACAAAATTAATACCAGAACTGTTGTAGACCATAGTTTTCTTCCTGGGTTTTCTGCTACTTTTCAACAAAATGAAAAGAAAAACATTGCCTCTGATGTAATCATCATCCTACCATTGAAGGATACTTCAATTTTTTATGATATATGGTGGAATTTTATCACCAATATTGATTTGAGTAAATTCTAAAATATTATAGTTTGAAGTAAATCGTCATGGTTTGATAATTTTGGTCTAAATAAATCACAATTGTTGAATTTAGCATCAATTTTTTCTATAATAAAGTCATATTTTAATATTGATTTCTTTCGATAAGTGATTATTTCAATAAAATTTTCCCTTTTTCTTTTCAACAATAAATAGTATATTAGTGGAATAAAAAGTTTTCAGGTCTATATACATCAAAAAGCAGAAATAAAAATACAATAATAATTTATACTCTCCAAATTACTAAGACTTTTTTTGGACCGATAAAAATAACATCGATCCTAACACTTTTCAATACAATACAAAATTTATATAATCTGTCAAATATAAAAAAAATATAAAATTTATCATTTAAACAATGAGTACATCTTAAAAATAATTAAATATCTAAATCTTATTTTTAAATATAATACTATTACAAATATAAATATAAATTATAAAATTTTAGTTGACAGCATAAATAATTTTATTATATATTTTTATAACTAGTTTATATACTTATATAATTAATAAAAGAAAAAAATAATTATTAGAGTGATTACCCTCTTAGAAAAGAAAAGTCATTATCATATTAATGACTTTAATGTAAAAACAAAGTCAAAGATATCCATTCAATGACTATTTATCTTTTTTTTAGTTATTTACCCCGATAAATTTTTGTTAAGGTTGTCTTCATTTTGACATTTACTTTTTATAGACTCAAATATATGACATCATTTTAATATAAAAATGTTAAAGAAAAATAAATTTCGATATTCTCTTTTAAAAGTAATTTCTTAACAACTCTTTTTATTTGAATAATAAAGTAAATAAATTCATTACTATAGTAATAAAGTGAGTGGTTAAGTAGTTATTATTTTAAATCGCCTTTTTTTTTTCCTGAAATCTATATTTCAATTAGGTTTTCTAATAGGCGGCTAGTTAGCTTGCTATAATTGTCTTCAAATTTGTCAAATGAAGCTTTTAATGGTGAACCATGTTCCAGGAAATTCATCTTTATTTTCCAACTGTTATTCACGTCAATTCATAAATCACGATAACTTATGTTCTTACTTACCTCAGATTTTTCAAATCACGTTCTTTCCTCTAATAGAAATACAACTGTTCATCATACACACACACTTAACTTTCTAATATTAAATGTGAAAAACAGTAATGTTAATAGTCCTCTTTTGAATCTACATAATCATACGACGTAAATGCTCTCTAATAAAATAAAAATGTAACTGTTTTGCAAAACCAAAAAATGTCATGTGTTGCACAAAGGAACATGCTAGTGTATATTTTGGTGGTTGTTTATGAGACATCCTACGTCTGATTCATGCATTTTATGCGACAATAAAAGAAACATAAGTAGCATTGAAGAAAACTATAACTAAAACGCACCAGTAAGTCCTACCATTTTCCTCTCCATCCAAACATAGTTCTTTATTGTTGAATTTACTTTTTTGTTTTTGCAAGTTTTTCTTTTTACATTTTTGTTATTCTCTGACTCATAAACTTTCTACCGTTGACCAAAATTAAAATTCTGTAATACTAATTTTAGTCAAATGGTTATATGTTTTCATATATTAATTTCGGTAAATTTAAAAGTAATTAATCACTAATTTAGGTAAGGAAATATATATGAATTCTGACCAGATTTAACTTCCATGTCAGAATAGACAAAAGTTTTTACAGTTCATTTTAAACTACAGATATGTTTGGCCATGATTGGATAGGTCAATACTTGCGTTCTTAGAGTTTCACTTTACTTCCACAACTTGTCCAAATACGACCTTCAAGAGTGGCAATAAAAGCTCAACCAAATAAGCCATGGCAAGCTGCAGCTACCGATCTTTTCACCAACCTCTTCTTCAAAAGCCCCCCAAAAAAAAAAATCAAATTTTTATAGATCTAACATACAGAGGAATCGTGACACCAAAACAAAGAAAGAAACTAAAGCACATTGAAACTGAACAAATCTAAGTGATTTTGAGCGTGCAAAAGAGACTTGAGCAGAACCCACGCGTTGGCTTGCGTGTGGGATAAGTATTTCTTAGATTCTCTATCATTCATCTTCAACTCTTGGTATCAGAAGTATTTAAAGCCCTTTAGTAGCCATGCTCGACTGCACTGCACCATATCTCACCCCACAACTTTATCACTCTTCCCTATTCTCCAAGCCGCCAAACCCACCAATGATCCCTTCACTCTCACTCCACATTATTCCTCTTCTCATTCTTCAGCTCCTCGTCCTAGCACCGCCGTCGCCGGCGGAAGCCGGCAAGGGACAGTGGCAGCTCCTCCAAGAAAACATCGGCATTGTCGGCATGCACATGCAGCTCCTCCACAACGACCGCGTCATCATACTAGACCGCACTGACTTTGGATTCTCCAACCTAACCCTCCCCGACGGAAGATGCCGCAAAAATCCAAATGAGATGGTCGTCAAAACCGACTGCACCGCACACTCCATCGAATACGACGTCGCAGCCAACACAGTACGCGCCCTCTTCGTCCAAACCAACGTCTGGTGCTCCTCCGGTTCGGTTTTTCCCGACGGAACACTAGTCCAAACCGGAGGCTTCAACGACGGAGACCGCACAGTCAGAACCTTCACCCCATGCCGCACGTGCGACTGGCGCGAAGTTAACAGTGGACTCTCAGCACGAAGATGGTACGCCACCAATCACATCTTGCCAGATGGACGACAGATAATAATCGGCGGGAGAAGACAATTCAACTACGAGTTTTACCCCAAGACACAAACCACGGCCAAGAACACTTACAGTTTACCTTTTCTCGTTCAAACAAACGACGCCTCCGAGGAAAATAATCTCTACCCCTTTGTTTTCTTAAACGTCGATGGCAACCTTTTCATCTTCGCAAACAACCGCGCTATCTTGTTCGATTATAATAAGAACCGTGTCGTCAAAACCTACCCTCAAATACCCGGTGGAGACCCACGGTGCTATCCCAGTACCGGTTCTGCGGTTTTGCTTCCGTTGAAGAATCTTCGAGAATCCAATGTGGAAGCCGAGGTTTTAATTTGCGGTGGAGCCCCGAGAGGGGCTTATCCGGATACCCTCTCGGGTCGGTTTACCGGGGCGTTGAAAACGTGTGCTAGGATTAAAATAACCGACCCGAACCCGAGTTGGGTGATGGAAACCATGCCAGGTGCGAGAGTCATGAGTGACATGGTTTTACTCCCAAACGGCGACGTTTTAATTATTAATGGAGCTTCACAAGGGACTGCGGGCTGGGAAATGGGTCGGGACCCGGTATTGGATCCATTTCTTTATAAACCGAATAATCCGATCGGGTCGAGATTTGAGATCCAAAACCCGTCAAATATTCCGCGAATGTACCACGCCAGTGCCATTGTGCTTCGTGATGGTCGCGTTCTTGTGTCTGGGAGCAATCCTCACACGTACTACAACTTCACCAACGTAATGTTCCCAACGGAGTTACGGTTGGAAGCGTTTTCTCCTCCTTATCTTGAGCCCGAACTCTCTAACCTGCGTCCCACGATAGTGTCCCCTTCGTCCCAAACAGTAGTAAAGTACGGGGAGACATTGAAGGTTGGATTTGAGGTGACCGCGAGTTTGTTTAAGGATTCGGTGTCGGTTACGATGTTGGCGCCGCCTTTTACAACGCACTCCTTCTCCATGAATCAGAGGCTATTGGTTCTGGAGGCGCAAGATTTGAGCGAGGTTGGGAAATTGTCTTACGAAGTGGAAGTTACGGCCCCGGGTTCCAGTGTTCTTGCACCACCGGGTTTCTATCTGTTATTTGTGGTCCATCGAGAAATTCCAAGCCACGGTATATGGGTTCGGATGGTGTGATTTTTTCTCACTGGCTGCTCCTTCCTATTCTTGTTATTTTATTTGTGTTTTCTTCTTCAATTTAAGTTATTATTTTTTGTGAATGGCAGGGAGACAACAGATTTGTTGGTGGGCATTTATTAACTGTAAGATATGGGGAGATAAGAGAGTCAAATAAAATTATTTATATTCTTCTTCCGTTTTTCTTTTCTATTCTTACACATTTCTAATGTACACTATTCAAATCAAAACTTTCAGTTTATTCTGAAATTAATGTACACTATATTTTAAACTATTTTTGTTTAAGGGGGAAATATGGAGAAAGAAAGTGAAAAGGAGAAAGATAAATTATAACTTTTTTTTTCTTTGAAAGTGAACAAAACGATAGAGAATTCATTTTTAAAGGGGACCACGAGAACAAAAATCTCTTTAACGAAGTATTTTTTTTCAATAATTTTATGTCATAAAATAATGAAATAAAAGGTTAAATTTCGAAGTTTAATATATATATATATATATATATATATATATATATATATATATATATATATATATATATATATATATTATCTACCTACTAAAGTTCACTATGGCATCCTCCATTTAAGAAAGTGGAAATAAATTTTTCAAGTTTCTTTTTTTCTTTTTTATCCACTAAATAATACATTTTCTTATCTATTCATTTCTCCCCTTATTTTCTTCTTCTTCTTTATTTCATTCACAATATATA
>Ga0214543_1001719_pt1 | contig 42832 bp, 21 predicted proteins | sample CNSS2metaG_FD_160094 | JGI IMG/M metagenome (GOLD analysis project Ga0214543, IMG submission 160094) | Root nodule microbial communities from cowpea collected in UCLA plant growth center, Los Angeles, California, USA - CNSS2 | ecosystem: Host-associated > Plants > Roots > Nodule | place: USA...
AGTATGCTTATGTGCTAGATTTCAAGCAAATCCAAAGGAATCACACTTTAAGGCTGCAAAAAGGATTCTAAAGTACCTTAAAGGAACAACCAATGTTGGTTTATGGTATCCATGTGATTCTAACATAAATCTTAGTGGCTTTTCAGATTCGGACTATGCAGGGTGCAAATTGGATAGGAAAAGCACAAGTGGTACTTGCCATTTGCTTGGATCAAGTCTAATCTCATGGAATAGAAAAAAGCAAGCTTGTGTGGCACTTTCCAAGCTGAAGCTGACTATATTGCTACTGGACATGGTTGTGCACAAATCATATGGTTGAAGCATCAACTTTTGGACTATGATGTAAGGTTAAGCAAGGTACCTTTATATTGTGATAATACTAGTGCAATCAACTTAACCAAGAATCCAATACAACATTCTAAAACCAAGCATATAGAGATTAGGCATCATTTCATTTGTGATCATGTTCAAAAGGGAGATTGTGAAATCAAATTTGTTAAAACTAAAAATCAATTGGCGGATTTGTTTACAAAACCATTGGCTAAAGATAGGTTTAACAAGCTAAGAATTGAACTAGGCATTTTAGACATCAAGAATGTGGTCTGATGTGTTTGTAGCATGTTAATCTTATGTAATCATGCATTGGTTTCATAAAAATCTGCTGTTGTATGCAAAAGTTAAAAAGTGTCATAGTCAACCTGTTGATTTTGCATTTCAACGTGTTGATTTCACTTAAATCTGCCTCTGTTTGCACAATTCATAATTTGTCAACCTGTTGATTCTGTATTTTAACATGTTTATTTCACTTAAACTGCCATTGAATGCTGAAAAATTGATTTGCTATGATTTTTAATCTGCTATTTTCACAATTCAGTATGTTGATTTCATTAAAACTGAATTAGAAAAAATAAAGTTCAATTTCACAGTTTTCAATTGATTGATTTTCAAAATCAGTTAGTTGATTTCACTTAACCAGATTCTGTTTTTAATCTTTGATGCTCTAAAGTTGTTTTAGTCGACTGATTCTGTTTTTCAACGTGTTGATTTTACTTAAACTGTACATTTATTCATGAATTGAATTGTTAAGCTGACCCAGTCAAAAAAAGTATCTTTTTGTTAGGTACTATCTGCTCCTAACTGCCTATTTCATCAGCCATGTGTTACTTTTACAGAATTGTTTGACCAAAAAGCATTCTAGTGTACAATTCCAATGTGCATGCAGCTCACATGATCGAACTGATTGATTCACTCATAAAAACACATTGAAAACATCATGAATGCATGAGATATTGTTTTGCACTGCATTAAATTGATTTGGGTAACCTAAAATGAATTAATTAGAAAAATCTGCACCATTTAATCATCTGTTTCTGAAAATCAGCTTGTTGAATTATAAATACAGCACTTGTATTGCTGCATTTTCATTATACATCACATGCTCAAGGCCAAGAGGCTCACGGATTTTAGGCTTCCATATGTGGTTTTGGTGTCTAAATTCATTGAATACTTTGGTATTGATGTAGAGGATGAGCTAGAGGAGTCAACTGGACTATTGAACCATACCTCCAACCAAAATCTACACAAAATGGGCTTTATCAAGGTGGGAAATGGATGGACAACTGTTGTAGCTGTTGTTGGTGGTGCACATGACCATGAAGCCGGTCCAAGTGGTGCAAATCAAGAGGAAGAACCCACTGCTGGACCTATGGACTTGATTCCCTACAACCCTCTAGAGGATAGAGGTCCTGTGTACTCACATTTTGAGAGGATGGTGCTGAACCAGCTGCATGAGCTCAATGTGTCTCAACATGAACATCACAACTATTGCAATGAGAGGTTCAATGCATTGGATGGCCAAATCCATGACATCCATGATATGCTCCACTTATTCCAGACCAGAAATGATCCTCAGGATAACTAAGTATGGTGGTGGTTTAGGATCATGCATTGCATCGTTGTGTTTGTGATTTTTCAATTTGAGTTTTGTCTGTTTTAGTTGGTTGTTTTTCAATTTCTGTTGGTTGTATTCCCTTCCAGTATTAATGAAAGGAAATGCAATGCTTGTTATCTTTATGCATTTGTTCTGTTTGATGAATCCAAAGGGGGAGAAAAGTTGGAAAAATTGGAAATTGGATAATTGATCACATTAAACTAAGCATTAAAATTGGAAGCAATAATCAAATATGAATTTGAACTCATATTATTGATAGGGGGAGCATGATCACACTTGTATACTTGCTAGCTTGTGTGTATTGTTGTTGTAAATGTTTTTCAGGTTCACAAGCTTCAAGCTAAGGTTTTACTTCATCAATTGGTATCCAACAAATGGAAGCATTTTGCAATGGAAGGTAGAAGAAAATAGATGAAAGGAAATTGAGGTTGGCTTCATCAAATCAGGGGGAGATTATTGACATGAGAAGGCAAGGTGGTTTGCTTCTTGAAGATTTGATGAAGATTGAATGAAGCTCTTTTGAACTATCTTGAAGCCATTACCATTGGAATGAAGCCTACATTGATGAAGGAAAGGAGATTTGATGATATCCATGGTGATCAAGGCTGGAACATGTGCTCTCCATGTAGTTACATCATTATGAAAGTGTATTTGTAGTTTGTAATTCATGTTGTAGACCTTATAGCATTAATTAGATGTAGTTTGGTCTTTATTGTGTTTTTAATCTGTTGAGTGGTTTTTCAACAGGTTAAAATGTCTCTTTTAGTCTGTTGAATAGTTTCTCAACAGGTTAAAAGGTTGGCTGCAGTAGTCTTAAATTGCAACAAATTCAATCAGTTGATTTAGTTTTTAATCGACTGATTTCACTTAAGTTAAGTGAAATCAACCGATTGATTTGAAAATCAACCTGTTGAATTTTGTAACAGTTTGACTATAAAATTTGTGATTTTCGAAAGAGAAGTTTGTTGATCATTTTAAAGCACGATTTTGTTCTGGAAACTTGTGGAAACTCTCTCCTTTGTGATCATAGGTGTTGCAGCTGTTGAAGATTGATCATGGATCAATTCTTGGAGCTTTTGGCTTGGTTTGAAGCTTGGAGAAAGTGGTTTGTGGTACGCTAGACTGTGCTACCACTGAGGTTTGATCTTTCTCAAGCTTTGTGTGTGTGCCTGGTGGTTTCCAGGTTTGCAAGAGGGTTCTTGCTGTGTTGGTGTGATTCTTATGTGATTCAAGAGTCTTTTGTGGTGTTTTTGCATATTTTGGAAGTGTAAGGGTGGATACTTTGTAAAACTTTTGAAATAGTGCAAAGTTAAGCTAAGGTTTCCTTGACAAACTGGATGTAGCTCAGGTTTGAGTGAACCAGTATAAAAATCTTGTGGTGTCCTCTCCTCTCTAACCTTTCTCTCTTGCATTTTCATTTTAAAGTTTCAAGAACTTGTGCTTTAATAATCTTTTTCATGTTCTTACATGTTTTCATGGCATCTGTAGCATTGAGCATGTTTGTATAATCATTTGGAACTGGTCTTGATCATTCTTGAGCATTATTTCTGGTTTAAAATTCAAATTCACATTTCTGCATTTTTCCCAGTATTTCAGTCGACTGTTTTTCAGTTTCAATCGATTGATTATACTAGAACAAAATCTATTTAGTAAAATCAATTTGTTAACTTTGTTTTTGATCGATTGAAAGTGTACAGTTTAGTACTGTTTGCATCCTAATTTTATGATCTATTTAATTCAATTAAAGGTGGTTTTTATCTTGCAAAGATAGCCTAAATTTTTAACTAGCCAATTCAACCCCCCCCCTTCTTGGCTTTTCAACCATTTCAAAACTAACAGTACCTGTAAGATCCGCTAAATTAATTAATTAATAAATAAATGCAGGCGTTGGGAGCCTTTATGACATTAAATGTTGATTGTTATGACGTTTAATTATACTAGTTCAAATGGTTGAGAGTACTTGATTGTGTAAGAGGACTTGGGTTCAAGTCCTATATATGCTATTTATGTGTTATTTAATTGATTATTATTTTAATAGTATGTTTGATCATGATGAGTGATAATAAAATTCTAGAATTATAGGAATTATCACGAAACATGAATTGGTTGAATGGGTGTGCATTGATTTGGCATTGGCATGGTTATGGGTTTGAACCTTGGTAGACCCAAATTAAATTTTCTTTTTGCCAATTTTCTTTTTGGCGTGAATGTGAAAGGGCATAGATAACCCAAGCTGTCAGAAGGGGCAGCTAAGAGCGGTTGGAAAAAAACCAACTAGTAATGGTTCTGTGAGAGTGGAGAAAGAGTCTTGAAGGAGGAATCACGAGCTAAGGTGAATCGAGATCAAGACTCAAGAACTGTGCACATTTGCGCAAGGAATCTAGGTTAGGAGAGCTGAACCTATAATTTAATGTGTTGAGATATATTGCATTGGTGTATGTATAAAATTTCATGTTTCCCTCTGAATTAACTTGTAATTCTAGGTTTCTGGAAATTTTCTAGAAACCACCTGGCGGGCCTTCAAAGCCGCTAGGCGACTCATGCTGTTTTTGTGTGTTTTCTAGGTTTCCGATAAGGAATCGCCTAGCGGTGAGCGTTGTGCCTCTAGACGACGCAAGCTGATCAACCTAGTTTTCTAGGTTTTGATGAATGGTCTAACGATGATGAACACCCGCCAGATGATGCGATCCAATTTTGTCTCGATTTTGATGTTTTGGTGAGTTTTGGGTTATACTGATCGGGGAGAAAGGGATTCTTACTTGAAAATGGAATGATGGTTGCAAATAATTGACGAATTTACATATGGTTTGGATTAATTAAGGGAAATTCGTATGAATAGGTTTTACAGTTGGGAAAATTGGGGATATGGATGTTACGCGATTAAAATGATGTAGGAATCTCATGAAGAATTGTTATGTTTGCTTGTGAATTGATAATTAGACCTTTTAGGAGTATAAATGCAAGATTTGATGGTGAAGTTAGACCGAAAGGGCATTCTGGGATTGGGGAAGGGTTTGAGCAAGTACTCCAGAATCTGGATTTCTAGAATTTGGATTTCTAGAAACTGAAGTGTTGCCTGGCAGGATGTAATCTACCGTTAGGCGACATTGTGTAACTCAGAGCAATGTGGCTTTGTGCGGAATGGGCACGAGTGGAACAGTTGTAGGGTTGGATGATATAGATGTGAAATTTGGGAAAATGTGTTATTATGGATACCTCAGATGTTGGAGAGAAAGTATAATTAAAGGAATTGAAGAGGAATTTCAAATTGAGTGTAAATTAGTCTTATAATTAAGGTTGGAATTAAGTTATAAAATGGTGCAGTGGCTGGTTTAGGGTGATCATAAGTAGGATGATAATGTTCACAATTTTACCTTGTAAGCTTGATCTTATGTGTGTATAAAGGAGTTTATGGAATGATAATGGGTAATATAGTGAGTTATAATAGATATTGTAAATTTAAAGTGTTATCAGGACAATAACAAAAAATATTTATGTACTGGTTTTGGGGAAACACATGATGTTACCTAATTGTATTAGAGTCTCTTGGAATGGAATAACCTTGTGGCTAATTGCTGAAATGACATGGTTTAGAGTTGTAAATATCCCTACATGTATATGAATATAGTACATTGGTACATAGGATTGTTATGAGTAATAGAGGTTGAAACCTTGTTGTGGTACTTACACTTGTGGAAAAAATCAGGCTACAGTGGAATAGCTAGTATAACTCGATGTACTGGTGTAGCACCTGGCGGAGGGTTGGGAGCCGCCAGGCAGTAGCTACAAAACTAATGGCTACTGGATTGTGTGGCGCCTGACGGTGAGGGTCGTCCCGCCAAGCGATACTTGCAAGTTAGAGGCATCAGATGTGCTTGGCAGGCTTGTGTTTTGCTTGCTTTAGATGTGCATGGTCTACAAGGCTTTGGTGATATCTCGAAGGTCGTCTTCCTGGTGTTCCTTGAGTTGTGGCTCGAAACGTATCCCTTGAGTTGTTGCTCGGGATAGGGGTTAAGCACGTGGCATTCCTATGAAAGAGAGAGAATGTAAGGTTATGAGAATATAAATCTGGCAGAGCCGGTTAGATATTCTCTCAATGAAAGAGAGAAAATGTAAGGTTATGAGAATATAAATCTGGCAGAGCCGATTAGATATTCTCTCATAAATTTACATCTCAGGTTAACAAAGAAGTAAAAACAGAAAGATAATGAAAGAGAGAAAATGTAAGGTTATTAGAATATAAATCTGGCAGAGCCGGTTAGATATTCTCTCATAAATTTACGTCTCAGGTTAACAAAGAAGTGAAAACAGAAAGATAAAATTTTGTACATAAAATGTAGAGAGAAGGCAGAGGTAGAGAGAGAGAGGGGTTAAGAGAGAGAGAGGGGTTCAGAGTTCTTGCCCAACATAAGGGACTTAAAGACTCTTTTATAGAAAAACTTTGAAACCTGTAACTTGTTGAACCGGTTTTCAAGTGACCAGTTACCTAGAGTCTAAGTCATCTGGTGACGTGGTCTGTATTTGAACGTTGTGTGTTTTTACCCTTCAGTCTATTACCCAGTTATGAGTAAAATTACTATGTCACAGGTAAGAACACTTTACTGTCCTCTTTTGGAGACTACCGTAGAAATCAAGTCTTCGGGATCTTCCTCAAGTATTTGGTCTGAGTCTTCATTGTCAGAAGGGAAAGAAGATCCAGGAGTTCCTTGTCCGTGGCTTCCTGTTTCTTCATAAATTTCTCTATATATCCTTTCTTTTTCAAATCTTTTAACCAGTATTGGACTGGCTTCTATAGGGAAAGGATGAAATTTGTTTCCCATAAACTTTTTCCAGTATATTTTGGTGTTTATGGTTTCTTTTAAAAGGATATATTCGATATTATCCTTTTTGGAGAAATTCCAATTTGACCCTTCAACGTAAGCTTTCCAAAGTTGGTACTAGTATAGCTTTTCTTTGTTGAGTGATAAACCTTTCAAGAGACCGTGTTCTAGATGGACATGGGCCTCTGGATTTGATTCTGTGAATAGTTTTATGACATGTGTTGCCACACTATCAGGGGTTGTGGCGCTTTTTGGGGAAGAGGTGATTTGTAAACAGATATTGGTCATATATTCTGCCTGTATTTCATTTACTACGGAGTTTATCTCCTAGGTTAGAGAATTGAATTTTTCGGTAGGTGGGATAAAAAGTGTTTGGAGACATCCTGCCTCTAATAATAGTGAAGGACATATGACTATGTCTCTATATAATTGATTTTTAAAGGTTTTTAAATCAATTTGAGCCTTTCTAAAAATGAATTTTATTTGGCATGTGCATTTTGTGGTTACTGTTTTGCAATAGTCCGAAGACTCTTGGCATGGTGTTTTTGTGTCAAAATAAGTCTGGGGTTTTACAAATAATCCATTGTAATTTTGTGTTTCTGCATGAACTTCAAACAAGAACTCTTGTATGACTTCGAATTTTGCAAGGAAAATGTTTGGGTTCATTTGTGGTGAGAAGCTACAAGAGGCAGCATAGGTGTGTGTTTGGGTTCTTGGTTCAAATGTCAACCCTGTTTTTATTTTTTCTTCATCAATAGTTCCCAGCTTTAAAGCCATTTGGGCTTCTTCTAAAGAATTAAAGCCTTTGTAAGTAGACCAAAATTGGTCTTGTTTTGCCTCAGAAAGGTCTTTGAAGGAAGTATAAACTCCTTTATTTGGCCCTGTAATTAGGGCATAATGTGTAAATCCTTTCCCAGAGGGAGAGGCTGGTGAAGTTAACAGAACTCCTTTGTTATCTGCATTGCAGAAATTGTATAGTGCGCTAATGATGCTTTGTTTCACCTTAGTGACTTGGTGTTCATTTTGAACTGTGTATTTTGGAATATTCCATATGTTGTCAATTAAAACATTTAATTTGACATTTGTGTTGTCTCTACCAGGAAAATGGTAGGTATTTGTGAGTATTGACAATTCTTGTTTGTCATACTTTGTGTATTGTTCCACCACAAAGGGGGACTTGACTGGCTTAGGACCTGAAAATCCTTTCTTTGTGTTTTGTATAAATTCCATTTTGGAATATTTGTACCTGCAATATAGAAGCAAATGGGTTAAGCAATAAAATGTCTGAGCATTTGTAGCTGATACTCCAAAACTCTGATGTTAGCTTTGTAGGAGGTAAGTGTAGAATAATATTGGAAGGGATTTTGTTGGCATAATTCTGTTTTTCGTAGCCTTAGGCATGATATCTTTCTTTTAAACCTTTTTATTTGTTTAGTGATTTTAATGGCAGGATTAGGGCTAAAGACAGGACTAATCCCTAGTGGTTGTATTTGTATTCTGACCCGAAATCCAGGAGGGATTTCAGGATCTTGAATTTGAATACGCAAGATATTCATATATTATGACTGTATAGTCTCACTTTTGTATGATGTACCTGGAAAGGATATCAGCAAACATATTGTCATTTCATTGGAATAGTTTTATTAATGGTTAAATGTGTTTTTTAAACTATTTTCGAAAGTTATATTTTGTTTTTATATTTATTTTGTTATTGTATTTTATGAATTATATAAAACATTTTTTCTATAGATTTTCAAAACATAGTTTAAAATGTAAATTTTTTTATGAATGTATACGAGGAATACTAAATATATAAAATATATTAAAATAAAGAAATCTTTTATTTATATATTAATTTAGATATATGTGAGAAAATTTTAGGAGGACAAATTTTCCTTAATCTTTAAGTAAACTTCCATTGTTCTAGTAAAAAATAAGTAAACAATAAGTGAAGGTTATGTTATAGTCTATTATGAAACTTCAGTTGTCAAATGATAAATATTTTACGTGTTATATATCTTTTATAAAGTTTAAAGAATAAATAATTTAGATAAAATATAATTATTTTAAATAACATACATATGAAAAACATATTTAACTATTTGTTCATCATTCAAAATATCATTATAGTTTTAATCTATTATATAACTAAAAAAAACTTAAGTCTAATGAAATTTCTTTAATATCCCAACTTATTTTCTTCCACGTGTTCATTTGTGTGAATTTTTGGTCATTCTACATAATTTTGCATATCAATTCTTTGTTTGACACATGTACAACTCCTTTTTATACTTCATTCACTTCATCCTTCTTTTCATCTCCTTCTTTCATATTCATCTTCTTCCTTCAATCTTCAAAGCTTTCCACCTCCTGCGTTCATATTCATCTTCTTCCATCTAGCTTGAAAGTTAGTTCATTCCTTTCTTGGTTGAAAGGTTACTTTTGTAGATGCTTGATTGACTATGCTTTCTATTGGGTATGGTTGAGGTTGGACGAGGAATTATAAGGTGGCATGGTTGACTTCCTATAACTGTTTGTGTTCCTACTTGGTGTGATATCTGTTGTGGTGGATGTTGTGATGAGTGAGCAGCCTCAGTTTATATTGGTGGTGGCTGTTGTGATGATTCTGGTGGCTGATGTGATGACTGTGTTGCCTGATTCTGTGTTGGTGGTGGCTGCTATGATGACTAACTTGGTTGAATCTGAGGTGGTGGTGGTGGCTGTTCTGATTCCACATTTGTTGGTTGAGTTGTTACAGGTGGTGGTGGTTGTTCTGATCCCATATTTGCTAGCTGAGTTGATTGAGTTGGTGGTGCTGACTAAGGTTGTTGGGGACAACTTTTTAGATTATGGCCTACTTCTTTACATTTGCCACCATTTTTAGTCAAGCCATGTTTTGTAATTTGCTTCCCATTTTTGTTCATCTCCCAAGCTTCAAGTCTTCTTTTTTTTGGGTCTTCCAAGTAGAATTCATTTAGGAGGGGGCAATACATTTGGAAATTTTGTTTGAACCCACATTTGTTGACCATTACAAGGGTATATGATGGAATTTCTCTTCATAGGTTGAGATTTTGAACCAATGAGGGATAAAATCTTCTTCACTTAAGTTCAGATTGCAGCCATTGCATGATAGTAAGATATCCTTATTAGACTCCACTTCCTACAAGTGATGTTCGTTGTCTATGTTGACCATAAATTTCTCCCTAGTAAATGATTTGTGCCTAACCTCAAATATCTTATTTGTTGACCATTTGTGTATCATAATTCAATACAAGTATAAATCACAAATCAGGCAATGGTGACTAAATCAAAACAGTGGACAATAATTTACAAGTACCTAGGAATCCAGTTTGTGGAATTTGTTGTTTCGTTGTCCAATCTTGTCTTAATTCTTGGACATATTGAGTTTTTGAAGGATTTTATCTTTGATCTATTTTCAGCCCATCTTTGCATCATATAAAGACGTATTTCCTCCATCATGGACATTATTGGCTTACTCCTTGCTTGTACAATTATACTATTGATTGCGTCGTTCATGTTATTCACGATTGTGTCACACAAAGGTCTGGGGATGAACCTTGATTTTCGCCAATACCTATTCAAGTGGCACACACAAATCAGTAATGCTTCATAATCAGTTTTCAGCAAAGTTGATTACGTTTAACTTGGGGGTATTCCTAACAGATGTTTGAAAGCATCGATGTTAACTTCTTTAATCTTCCTCATGACTTTCTCCCATTGCTATGGATATGTGCTATGAGTTGCTTCCAACATTAAAGCTTTCAAATTCTTTCCCGAGAATTTCTTCCTAAAGTTTGCACATAAATGCCTCATACAAAACCTTTGGTCAGCCCTATGCAAAAGGGATTGAATAATAGGCAACAAACCCTGCAAACGACAATTAAATTAACTTAGGCAGGGCACCAAATGTCTCAACAGTAAAAGGTAATAACAACAGTGTGCGAAAATAATATATGTACTTTTGTTGGTCTGACATGAACGTGTAGGATGCACAAATATCTGGTCCCCTAAGATCATCAATTAACAACTCCAAAAACCATGTCCATGTGTCCTTATTTTCCACTTCAACAACTGCACATGCAATTGGTACCATTTGGTCGTTGGCATCCCTTCCAACAACAGTTAGGAGTTCACCTCCATACTTGTATTTCAGAAAACAGCCATCTAAACTAATAAAAGGGTAGCATGAAATCATACAATCTTTGCATGCTTTTAAACACATGTAGAACCTGCTAAAATATCTTTCCCCTTCATTTCCTTCAACTTTCACCTTTGTTGTAGAACCAGGATTAGATCGAAGAATCTCATGTGCATAGTCATAAATTCGATTAAATTGTTCTATAAAAGACCCATCAACTTGCTCAACAGCCAATGTTGTTGCTCTACGAGCCATGGACTTTGTCACAAAAATATTCCACTTCCTAGTTACTTTATTTTGAATATCAAGTGCCCTCAGACTTGGGTTGTCTCTTAATGTGTTTTCCAACCTACTACTTAACCACTTAACATTTAACATTTTTAGATTAAATTCTTTGTTACACTTGAACTTGCCATTAATTCTCCTTAATTGCCATATGTTTGTTGCAGTCACATAAGCACAATAGGCAAACCAAGTACATTTTCCTTTCGCACCCAAACATATCACTATACATCTACATTTATCATTTTTTTTTGAAGTTTTAGCCTTCTTCTAGATTGCACTCCATATGTCCTTATTGCCTTTACAAATGTCTCTTTATCAGGAAAATATGTTCCAACTTCCCACTGGTATTGGGCCATGCTTTTGGGCATTTTAAAGGTCCCAAAGTTTACCTTACATTGGTTGCCACTGGCCAATGACTCATCACTATTTGGATCATCGTTGTCCATGTTATTTGATTCCCACCCTTCATTAGATAAACCCCTATCATGCATATCAACTGGGTACTGTCATCAAATTCTAACTCTTCCTCCTCAATATCTTCTTCCCTATTTCCTTCCCACAAATTGTCCTCATAATGGACATTTACATCATGTCATCAGAATCAGTTTGACCTTCATTTCTTTCCTCCACAATCCTTATTTCTGCCTCAGCTCCAGTATGTGCTTCTAAATCACACTCAGTTTGGACACCACCTACTGCCTCATGTGTAATACCTATGTGTACATCAACCTCAGGTTGGTCACCAACTTCTGCTTTAATCTCATTATTTTCCTCAACCAGAATTTGATCCACTTCAGTTTCTGGTTGAACCTCAACATTGACATCAACCACAATTTCAGCATGCACTTCAATTTGTGGCTACACCCTAATGTTATGGTGATTATTAGCGTCATCCTCCAATTCATATTCCATGTGATAACCATTATTATCTTGTTGCATTTCAGTCTCATGAACCACGTTATTATCCTCCACATAATTAATGTGTTCTCCATCGCCACAACCACTATGACCATCCACCTCACCCTGGATCTCAACATTTTTAGTTCCTGTTTTTGCCACCACCTCTTCAGGGAAATTGTAAGACCCGTGAAAATTAATTAAGTAAATAATTAATTAATTAATAAATGCAGGTAGTAGGAGCCTTTAAGACATTTAATGCAGATTGATATAACGTGGAAAAGTACTAGCTTAAGTGGTTAAGAGTACTTTAATTGTGTGAAAGTACTTGTGTTCAAGTCATATGTATGCCATTTGTGTGTTATTTAATTATTATTGTTTTTAATAATATACTAGAGCATATTAAGTGATAATATAATCATAAAATTATATTAATTATCATGAAACATGAATTGGTTGAATGGTTGCTCATTGAATTGAACATTGACATGGCTATGGGTTCGAAACTTGGTGGACCTAAACTAAACTTTCTTTTTGCCAAAATTTCCTTTAGCATGAATGTGAAAAGGTAGAGAAAATCCTAGCTAAGTGAGTAGCCATGGAGGCTGGAAACACCATCACTAAATGAGTATTGAATGGAAGTTAAAGTCATGTTAATGCCAGTTTTCGTTTTGGCCATTAACCTCAATTATAAACCAATTAAGGAGCAGAGAAGGGTTTGGTAGGGATGCCATTGTTTTGCAACAATTTGAGAGAGAGAATTCATAGCGAAATTGGACTTTGAGTGAAGTATAGAGGCGTAATTGGAGAGAATTAAAGCAAGCCATTGGAAGCAAGGGAGAAGCAAATCTTAATTGTGTTTACGCAAGGAGTTCCAGGTTAGGGGAGCTGTACTCCGCTATTTTTGTATTCGTTTTGTGAATGATATGCAATATATGATGAATTTGATGTCCTTATTCTGGTTATTTTTTGTGATTCTACATTTCTTGAATTTTTTCAGAAACCACCTCGCGGGTGATGAATCACCGCCAGGCGACAATTCATTTTGTTCGGGTTTTGGGGTTCCTGCAGAGGGATCGCCTGGCGGCACACCCCTGCGACGCAAGTGGTTTTACCTTGTTTTTTATGTTTTTCTTGTTCTGGACGGATTATGATTAGAGGGAAATCTAGTCCTAACTGTTTGTGAATGATTTAATGTCATATGTTGACGAGATCACATGTATTGGGAAAATTAAATTGGGAAGAAATCACATGACCATGGTTAGGGATTGGGAAATTTGGGAATTTCGTGACAATGGTAAATAACGCGTGAATTGCAATGATTCAATGTGGATTTAAGATTTAACTTGATTATCAATGCATAAAATGAAGGCTAGTCAATTGAAATAGGGTAGTTCACGAAGGAACGCGTTTCTGGACAACTTGGGAATTTGGGAGTTTAGTTCGCGCAGTGCAAAAAGGAGTTCTAGAAATTCCAGAAAACTATGATATGTCTGGCGGTGAGTTGTGTGCCGCCAGGCGCCATGACAGCGAGAGTGGTTGTTTTAAATGCTACGAGGTGTTGTAGTGAAGCTAGAGTTTTATTGGTTTAGAAAATTTATGAAATTAGTTGGAATTGTTGCTTAAGAAATCAATTAGCGGAAATTGAACTTGGGTAATTTGCTATTATCAAATGGAAAGAGTAGTATAATGGGATTGTTAAATAATGGGAAGTGTGCGCGAAATTGTATTGGAGGAATTGTTGGAGAGAAGAGTTGTGTTAGTGCTGAAAATCGGAGTAAAACTGCTCAAAACAGTATACACCGCCTGGCGGCACGGGACTGGCCGCCAAGCGCCATATCAGAGATGTGAGGGGTGCTCTGGTTCACGAAAAACGCTGTTTTTCGTACTTTTCGCGCAACAGGGACCGCCCGACGGTAGTACAGTCCCGCCAGGCGCCACATCCTCACTTTTGGGCGTTAGGCGCCACCATTTTTCTAGTTTGCGTAGTTTTCGTAAAACTGCATTTCCCGATTTGTTAACCGTCTGATATACGTGAAATTTTTACAGGTGGTCCATAACATGTGGTTCTTCACTTTGAACGGTGGAGATTGGATTTGGAGGTCATTAGCTAAAGATATACATTTCTTAATATTGTTGATTTTGGAGTGTGTAAAATACATGAACAAGCTCTGGATAAGTTCAAGTAACTTCTAACGAAGCATGATTGGGTTATGTGGTAAGTCTCTATCAATTTGAATATTCCTTTGGATTAGTCACATGTGGAGAATTGGTTTGGTGAAGGCATGGGTGTCAGTATTAACTTGCATTGGTGCATAAGATCATGTGCTTAAAATTGTTAGAGTGTTGCTGCTTATATTTTGTTTGAGCATGCTTGGGATGGTCTATATGACTAGGGGATGAATGCACATGTGAGATGCTATAATGCCTAGAACATTATAGATGACAATGCTTTTCATTAGGGGTACTCTAGAATGAGAGCAAATGAGAGCAACCTGTGTGAAGTGTGCTTGAACCTTAACTAAAGCCAGTAATGTGCAAGTACTAGTGTAGCGACTGGCAGTACGTGTCCCCCGCCAGGCAATCTGGAAGCGGTAGCGACTGGCGGTACGTGTCCCCTGCCAGGCGATTTTGCTGTAGCAGATTGGTGTTATGCTTGCTATGATGTGCGTGATCTATAAGGCTTCTAGGATATCTTAAAGGTCAACTTGTTGGTGTTCCTTGAGTTGAGCTCGGAACGTATCCCTTGAGTTGAGCTCGGGATAGGGATTAAGCACGTGGTATTCCTTGAGTTGTGGCTCGGAATAACATCTCTTGAGTTGTGGCTCGGGATGACGGATGAACACGAGGAACTCTAGAGTTGTGGCTCAGGTTGGCGAGTGTTGCCGGTGTGAGTGTGCTGATTGTGGCCAGTACGGATGGGTCCAGATAGATTGCCCTCCTCAGTAGTTGACTGACGAGTTTGGTAGTCTTGGGACGTTGCGAACTATGTTCGTATTTGGGAACTTCACCCGGCGTTACGGTGTATGATCCGTAACATGGTTTCCAGCACGTGCTCTATCGGTTGTGGCCGATAGGTATGGCAGCAAGACACCTTGAGGTACCCACTAGAACATGTAGAAAACGAATAACATGGTGGTGGCCATGTGATGTGATATCAAAGGATGAAATTCCTTTGGTGTGATTGTGTGATTGGTATATTTGTGTCATATATATATATATATATATATATATATATATATATATATATGGTTATTTTGTTAGCTCACCCTATCTACTTGTGTTTGGCGATGATCGTGTACGCGGTACACGGGAGCAGATGATGTTGCAGGTGGATCTGGTGAGGCTTAGCAGCGGAGCAGGGAAAACTCATGGGAATAGTTTTATAGAGTTTTATCATTTATGATTTTGGAATAAAGATGTAATCTATTATGAGACTGTTTTAGTATTTTATTGAATTTTGAGAAGATTTGAACTTAGAGTTATATTTATTATGAAATAAATTCTTTGAAATTCTCGCGTCTTTGGAAAATGGATTTATAATAAATGTGATTTTATTTTCTTATTTTATATTATATTTTAAACCCATAATATCCGGCAGGGATGTTACAGAAATATTCCAAAAAATTGTCCACAACTTCAGCTTCATAAATTTAGTGAATAACAAACATATGAACCTGCCCATTCCTTCTAGCAATAATGACCATGTGCATTGCACCCTTGTCATCAGACAAAATTTTCAAATTGTTCTCCATGTGCATCTAACTTACTAAATTTATACCATAACTCTTTAATGTTTACATAACCTATTTCCCTAAGTATTCCCATTATCTCGAAAAAACTCCACCTATCTGGGTCACAAGCCAACGTGGTCGTTAACCCATTACTATAACTCAATGTTTCATTCGTTTCAAAGTATCCCCCATGGTGCACCACCACCTCAAATCTATCATCACACATCCCAACCTATAAAAAAACTTAAAACAAGTTACTCTATGCACTACCAATGCCCATGGATACAACACATATTACAACCCATACCCCAAAAAAGTTAAACACAATCTCCTTTAAAAGGGGACCACAACCCATTGACAACAAACCAACGGGACCACAACCCACACACCATTAAAAACATACAAAGATAGAATCACACATAAAAAACAATAGCAACGCCCACAATTTCAACAATATAAAAGTAAAAGGCAACAACGAATCCATTAAAAACCTTAAAACTTACCTTCGATTTGGTGCCACTACGAGCAAAGTGAGGACCCTATGCCACAACCAAGGAGATCGTGAATCCTTCCTCTTTGAATCGTCATCCTTCGATCACTTCTTCCTCGAATCAATGTTCTTCTCCACCAATATCCTCAATTTCTTCACCACACGAACCCTAATTTTACCCTCTTCGAAAACCCCAATACAGCTTCAATTTTTTATTTTATTGTCCACATCATCTGATCTCCCTACATTATCACGTAATTATCAATTGTCACAATCTCACATCAGAACACTCTGCCGTTAAATTATTTAACATTGTTAACGTCGAGGACTAAATTGAACCTCCTAAACAAACTAAAGGATTAAATTGAACCCCAAAAAAAATAGGGACCAAAATGAACCAAGTATATAAATTAGGGGACTAAAAGTCTAATTAAGCCTATTAATAACAAGCATATCTTATGATCCATTTCATTGACATGTATTATTTTTTAAATTCAGTTTCCCATCCAACAATGTTTAATATTCACAGTATTGCTTAATTCACTTTTACTGACATATGTGAAAATTTTTTGTTATTGTTAAATATTTTACATATTTAAACTTAAGTTTAATACATGAAATCAACAAAATAAATTTAATTTTGGAATTTTTATTTTACTTATTATGATTCATTTTAATATTAAAAATATTATTGAGTAATTTATTTATTAAGAAAAGATATATATTTCATCCACCATATTCGATATTTAAATTCATTTATTATCTATGTATTACCGATAATTAATGACCTTTTCTTCTTTATATATTTATTTATTAATTAAAATTATATGTTTATAAATTAAAAAATAATTAACATTCAAAAAAGCTTCAACTTAACGCACGAGTCTCGTACTAATTATTTAGAAAAAAAAAGGAGATGAAAAATAATTTTGGCAGTTAAATATTTTGAAAAACATTAAAAAGTAAAAACATAAGGGTGTGAGAAATTTTTAAATTAGGAGGAAAGAAACACAAAAATGATGACTGCCAAACAAATGCCTAAACCTTAAAAACAATCAAAATGTGACAAAGAAGCATGGAAGTGAGGTTTTGTGTGTAAGTTGTCTCATGCATTAGAGAAGGTGAGGAAATTAGTGAGAGTGTAAATAAACAATATCTTATATACCATTAATAGTGTAAAACTCTACTTGCATGTTAAACCTAATCACACTTTTTCTTGTTATTGCTCTTCTTTGATGAACTTGAGCATATGTGCAAGTTATTGGTACTAATAAAAACACACTTCAAAGATTACATCAAGTTAAATTCTAACAAAATAATAACACAATAAAGAATGCTTCGGATGAAATTTTACTCAGGATAAAAACTTATACAAGTTATAATTAAAAGCTAACTTTTTGTTAATTTCTAAATTCAACCAAGAGTGGATGTTATAAAGCCAATATTAATTAATCATAATATTAATAAAAAAACAGTGACATTGTTTTTGGATGAGATAATTTTAAAAAAAAATAGTTCATTTATTTAGTATTTTTTTTAGTAAAATAAGTCGTTTAAATGAATAAATTAAAGAAATTGAAATTTAAAAATATTTTAAATAACTAAAATAATACAATTTGAAATTCAACTATTTATTTTCTAGATAGACACATATACATATATATTAAAAAAATGAAGTTGTTAAATATTATTTAAATATTAAAACCTGATTAATATTTTTTTAATTATATACTTTAAAATAATCTTTTTAAAATAAAATTATATATCTTAAAAGAAAATTGTAATTACTTTATAAAAAAAATACTTAAATATAAAATATTTTATTTACTCTATTCAAATAAAAATATTTAAAAAATAAAAATAATTTAATCAAAAAAAATTTAAATATTGAGTATTTTAATTTCTTAAAATCATAGAAATGCCTTATCCAAATACAATATTAGGTAAAATACAAAACAATTGTATTTCTTTTTAAAATACTATAAGAAATTTAAAATATTTACAAAATAAGATAATGTTTATAAATATTAATTATAAGTTATTGTATTAAAAATAAATATCATTTAATATTTTTTGTAATATATTTAAAATCTTTATAGAATATTACCTTATGTAATAGTAATAGCCTTTAGGATTGCTGGAAAATATAACTTGTGATAAAGTGTTTTTATACTATTTTTGATTAACAAAATAATAAAAAGTATGTATGTGTATGTTTAATAGAAAGTTATAAATAATTATAGTTGTAATTATTATTATTATTATTATTATTGTTATTATTATTATTTATATATCTTCTCGATGTATTGATTAGCCAAAACATATTTATGTATACTAATTATTCATCTCTCGCTATCTATTACTTCTATAAAATATATTATATATTGAAGACGAAACAATGGATTCGATTTTTTTTTTTACTGAGGATAATTGAAAATGGGATTCTTCACTGTTAAATGATCTATTTTGTACGATTCTAATGTGAAAGGTGATATTTCTAATATTCCGCTGGAAAATAAAACTTATTTTCTATGTTTAGCTTGTTATTTTGTTTATGACAAAATGATTTGGATTTCAACTCATTTTTATTTGATTTTTTAAAGTTACATATCAGAAATATATGTTTCTTTAAATCATCATTAATTTGGCATAATATTAAGGATGCATGTGATGCTATTTTTGAAAATACTTTTTTGACATTAAGTAAGGGATGATTGTATTAATCTTTGTAATGATTGTTGGTGTTCTGGCATTTCCATATTTAAATTAGCTAGAATTCCTTATTTTGATAGAGTAAGCTTATACTTTATTACTAGCTTGGTTTGGACATGTACTCATTGTCAAAATTAATTTTGGTGGTGAGAAATAGTTGGTGCAAAAATACAACTAACATTATTGTCCTGGTGGTGAACTTGATACTTCTCAATATTTGGTTGTATGACTCAATCTATTCTCGTGTCTGTGATGGAGATTGTAGTGCAAGCTTTGGTGAAATTCGTGGTGAAGCCTGTGGTACAGTTGTCGGTACAGCTTGAGGTTCAATTTGTGATTGATTATGTGGTAGAGCATGTAATGCAGCTTATGGTGTACCTTGAGGTTCAACCCGTGATATAGCCACCAATGCAACTTGAGGTTCAACTTGTGTGGTGCAACATATGGTGCAACAATTCGTGATTTAGTCATTCGTACAACCTATTGTGGTCAAGTCTATTGCGGTACCTCTTGTTGCTCGGTCACAACTTGTTATTGTCTCTTGTTGCTCGGTCACAACTTGTTGTTGTGGTTCAACCTAATAATATTTGTTTGGTGAATGGATCATATTCTGTTAATAATTTATATGCTTCTAATGGTTGTGAGCTAGTGAAATTTGATTCCTTAACTGATGTTTTTTCTAGAGAATGTTACTCCTATTATAAATAATTTGTAGGGCTTACAACAAGTTGATTCGCATCATAGTAATTTTGAGACAATTCCTAATTCTTTCACGTCTAAGGAAGCTCATCTTGTAGATAAATTCAAATTAGGTTTTAAATGAATTGATATGGTTCATAAAGGAGAAAATTCTAATACCGAAACAGAAGATGAGCTAGCTCAAACTACTAGGAAATCCTGCAAGGTAGAAAAAAATTAATATTACATCTTTCAAAGTAGGGATTTTCAATAAACACTAATGAATTTTAGTAGATTGTGATTTTTGTTTGAAGTTTCACATATTTGATATTATTGATCAATTTATTTCATTTGTTATGGCGAATAGTGTTAAATTACAAGTTTCTTATGATGATAGTGCTACTAATGAATGACATGTGGAGTTCAATATTTCTCATGTTTTATGCGAAAAAATCATTATGTACATAAGTTTGTCATCTTGAATTTTATTCATTAGGAACAATATAAGTGATTTTCATGTATTTATTTAGAATATTTATTTATAATATGTGTTATTTTTCTATGTGTTTTTGAGATTTTTTTTTTATCATGTTTGGTGTAATTTTCCATTTGTTGTTCTAATTTTTTTGTTTAATAAAATTTTCAATGTGATGACTATTGTTGGATTTTGGAGTGTCTAACATAGTTGAGATATTAAAGTTTAGTGATACGTAACATGGACTTTATTTGGGATTAATCCAACTTTTGCTAATAAAAAAAAGGTTAGTTAAACTTTTTGTTATAAAAAATAGTTTTATTTGAGTAAATTATTTTGAGTGGCATCACTCATTTCTTGATAGATCTTTTGAAGGAATATTTTTTACAAAGAGTCAACAATAAGACTCAAACAATAAGACTCAAACCAAACTCTTATGAGAAAATGACATAACTTCTAATTAAAAAAACTTAAAACAATAAATTTATAAGTTGTTTATCTTATAAAACATTCAACCTTTTCATTTTTATTTGATGTGAAACTTATACTCACACTTAAATTTGTAAATATATCAGTGTGGAATAGCATAAAAAAAAGAAAAAAAGAAAAACATAAATAGGTAAAGAATAGAAGATAGATTAAAGTTGAAATGTGTGGTGTAAAAGGAAAAAGGAGAAGGAAGAGAAATAAGGATACCTAAAGTAATGAGTATAAAATGAATGTTAATTATATCATTGATTATATTGTTCAAAAAATCATTATCTTTTTATCATTTTACACAAGTGATTGTTAATCCGTACATAATTAATCATGAGTGTGTATGTATGTTTGTCGATTTCTATTATAATAACAATATGAATATTAGCAAATCACTTTTTCTTATTTTTTTAATTAAATAATTACCTTTTCTGTCTATTTTTTTTTTTTATTTTTTTCTAACTAAGCGAAATTATTCAATATAGATATATACCCAAAACTAACACTTAATATATTTAATTAAGTTGAAAATTTTAAGAAATTTATAATATATAGTTTAATAAATATAATTTTATTATATAATTTCAATGTAACTTCAATATTGTTTTATTAAAAACTACTATTTATCTTTGTTTGGATGATAAAGGGAGAATAAGAGAGTAAAAATGGAAAGAAAAAAAAAAGAAAGAAAAATTTAATAGGTGAGTTTGTTTGAATTGATGAAAATAAGTAAAAATAAGATAATTCTATTTGTTATTAATAATTTTATTTATTATTTATTTTTATAATAAAATAATTAAAATATTTGTATTGATTTTTCCCGTCTAAATATTTCATGTTATTAGTCTTCAAGAACAATACTAATCTAGAAATTAAAATTAAAATTCTTTGCCACTAAACTAGATTTGAGAAAGAAAACCTTAAAATCATTATTAAAATATTAAAATATTGTATAATTAATTTAATTTAACTTTATCAGTACGTTTTTGAATGAAAATGATCATAAACATATTTATGGATAACACAAGTTACATGACACATTCAATATTTTTTGTATGAAGTGTATTTTTTTAATCCAACTATTGGACTATTAGAAGTTCCAATCATTATATTATATATATATATAGAAAACTTATATGGTTCTAAAATTATTTCTTATATTCACCAAAATTGATTAAATATATAAACATAAACTATTTTATCTTTCTAAAATTTGACACACACTATCAAAATAATATATACTCACAATACTTAAACTGTAAAAAAAAAAATATTCATTGCAATTGTTAAAGGAGTGAGAAATCTAGTGTTACCTATCACTCCTCTCTCAATTTTAAATTGGGTTTTACATAAAGTTCCGACTCTAATATAATTATAGGAAGAAGATTCATTATTAGGGAAATACAAGTTTCTTCTATAAAAGAGCATGTAAAATTTAATATTTTAAATTTTTATTTTTTATATAATCTTTATCTTTCTTATTTTTATTTAATATAAAATTATATATTTTTTGAATCTTGAGCAAAAACCCACCATGATCATTAAAAATTGACTTAAAGAAGATTAATATTGAGGTTTAAACAGTAAATCATTTTATCTAAAAGTTGCTGAATTTATTATTAAGAAGTATATATGAGATGAGATTTTAGTGATATGATATTAGACAATGAAACCTTGTTATAAAAATCATATGTTAATTAATTACTTGTGTCAACCCTAATACACCAAAAACCCTTTTATTATTTGATATTTTGGCACTTTTTGTTTTGAGTTTCCCTTTTCGGGAATTACGTTATACCAAATCACTCGTCACAGCATAAATTTTGTATCCTAGCATTGAATGCTCAATTACATGCCACTCCTTCTATCTTTTTCTCTCACTCTCTTTCTCTCTCCCACCAATACCATTAGATCAGCAATGCCGCTACTCACTCTCAGATAAAACTGCAAATTCTTGTGTGTGAGAGAATCATGAGCGAAGAAGAGACCAAGGGTTCTGCTTTTCTGGGAGCCAACACCTCTTATTCAGGTTACTTTTTTCTCATCACTTTCTCTCTCTTTGCTTTTTCACTATCTGGGGTTTTACGTTTTTTTCTTTACCATGTAAAATAAAAAATAAAAAAATCATGAACTTTGACGTTTTTCACTTTGTTTTCTTTTGTATCTCCCTGAATAAATCGTGGGTGTTCTTCACTTCACAATGTAGGTTATGAAAGTTTCAGTCTTCTTTATTTGCATTATTGCTTTGGTGGTTTGTGTAGTTGGGTGCTTTTACATTCCTATTTTCATCACACAACTGTTGGAAAAATGGGAAATTTGTAAAGGTAAATGGTTTTTCTTTGAGGCCATTCTTGGTCAGTTATATAAAAATTAATTTTTTTTTCCACTTTCCTCATTTTTGTTTAATGTTTTCCCTAAAAGCGGTTCTGGGTTATGTAGTTATGAAGAAATTAAGGTTTAACATATTTGGATAAATCCCTGAAATCCCGTAGTTGGTTGTGCAAGTGTATCATCCAGTTTTTTCTCTCTAGGTTGAGACATCTCTATTCAGTATCTATATATGCATGTCCCAGGTTGTGCCTCTAGTGAATCTCTCTGATGCATGGATTACCGATTTCTACACTGAATAGTTTGGTTGCTAGCTTCAAGTTTTACTGATACTACTTGACCAATTGGAACTTGTAATCTTGATCGTTAAATTGTTAATGCAGTTGATATAGGGTTGTCCTGAGCTGTTTCAATCTTTTATCTTCGACAAGCTTTTCTTTTTAGAAAAAAATAGACCATAGGAATATGGTTAATTAATTTGTGACTGTTGTTATTTTCTTGTTCTCTTTCTGTGAGGATTAGACTCTTGTGGCACCTCCTTCACTTCTAAAGGCAAAATGTTGTTCGTTTTTATGCCTTGTCCTTCATCACATTAACAAATTAGGAATGGGAAATGGAAGTGTTTAGCTGCATGCACTGTTAAGTTCATAATAATATTCATTAATAATAATGCATTTGGAATTGAAGTGTATGAACTGTATTAGAGGTTAATGCAAATCAGAATTCAGTTTTTCAATATTCAGGATGCATGGTGATGGCTCAACTACTAGCGGGTTGTTGTTATTGTTGCATTATTTTGAATTAATCTTTGGTTTGAAAAACTACATGTTAAATACAGTATATAACGGTTTATTTCTTTTCTGGCTTGCACCTTCTGCATGTGTGATTTCAGTATTTTCTTTTGGTAAACGTATTAAATATTTTTGGCAGGTGATAAATACAGTGTTTAATTCACAAGAGGACAATCATGCATATTGTAAATTTGTTTAATTATATTTCCATTTCCATATAAGTCTTGTTGAGCTTCATTTATCAGCACCTTAGACACGTAATGAAGTTCAAGCTAACAATGCTGTATTTCACTACAGGTTTTCTTCTTGATCCTGCAAAATGGGGTGTGCTGAGTTTGCCGGAAAAGCAAAGACTAGTCCATGAGATTGCGCGACAGTCGAAAGATGCCTCTAGTATGCTTCAGACATTTACACGCCGGGAACTTCTAGAAATAATCTGTGCTGAATTAGGCAAAGAGAGGAAGTACACAGGCTATACTAAGAGTCAAATGATAGAACATCTTCTGAAGATAATTTCTAAGAACTCTAACTTGCACATAACCGGAAATATGCCAGCTACTACCAAAAGTTGCATTGGATCTAAAAGGAAAAAGAAACCTGCATCTGAGGATTTACACCATGCTCCTCTAGAGGACATCAAAGAGGAAATAGTGAAAACCTTTTTGTGTCAAAATGTCGCATGCAAAGCTACATTGAATCCAGAAGACTCTTTTTGCAAGAGATGTTCTTGTTGCATATGTCATTGCTATGATGATAACAAGGATCCTAGTTTGTGGTTGACCTGCAGCTCTGATCTTCCCAATGAGGAGTCATGTGGAATGTCCTGTCATTTGCAATGTGCTTTGAGCAATCAAATGTCTGGCATTTTGAAGGGTAGTTGTGGTATTAAGTTAGATGGAGCCTTCTGTTGTGTTTCTTGTGGAAAAAGTAATGAACTGATGAAGTAAGTTGGTTATATACTTTTTCTATACCAGCATGCAAAAGTAAAATATGCATAGATAATTACATACATTCGTAGTTTTATAAACCCTATTAATAAATTGTTATCTGTTCACATGTTATTGGGAGAACTTATTAACAAAAGAAGTGTTATTACAAAGAGTCATATTAGTTGTCTGCTGCAGTGTAAGGTGGCTCATGTAAGCTACAATTTTTATTTGTGTTTTTGGAATGGATGTTTGGATTTTACAGGACATGGAGAAAGCAATTATTGGTTGCCAAAGAAGCAAGAAGAATGGATATACTGTCTTTGCGAATATCCCTGGCTCACAGAATTCTTGTAGGAACAGAAATGTACAAGGAACTGCAAAAGATTGTAGAAACTGCTCTCAAATTACTGGAGAATGAAGTGGGATCACTTGATCATGTATATGCGAGGATGACGCGTGGAATTGTAAGCCGGCTTTCATGCGGTGCTGAGGTTCAGAGATTGTGCTCAACTGCAATTGAATGTTTTGATTCAAAATTTTCTGACCTTTTCTCTGTTTCTGTGGTAAAGAAAGATGCACCAAGTAAGCTTTTTATCTCATTCCATGGTAGACAATGATTGAGAATATGAAATTGCATTTCTTCTATATGATTATACATGTGTATGACAACATGAGAAAGTAAATCAATTGAATTGTTTTTGCATTAGTAAACTTTGCTTTAATTTACCCATGCTGATTTCACTTTTCTTGTGACTTGATTCAACAGCATGTTCAATTCGTTTTGAAGAGTGTCTTCCTAGTTCAGTGGTTATCGTGGTAGAGTACAACGACAAACTTTTAAAGAACTTTCTAGGGTGCAGGCTTTGGCACCGAGTATCAACTACAGACTACCCTGAACAACCCACCTTCATCGTCTTGAGGCCGGAGAAAAGATTCAAGTTAGAAAACCTGCACCCTTCAACCGTGTACTTTTGCAAGGCTTCTCTGTTCAGCAGCACAGGGATTTTGGGTGCTGCAGAAGCTAAATGGGTGACCCAGTGTGAGCCCACCAATTCTGCAAGACGAACAAGTTGTGCCGGAAATCGTTTTACAATGGAAATGTGTGGTCAGGATCATCCCACAGAATCTGGCATCTCCGACATGAAGTTATCATCTCGACAACATCCTGGGAAACCCATCAGTTTGAACATCAGAGGCAGGTTTGAAGAGTTCCTCTCAAAGCCTCAGTCTTTAGAGCCTTTTTCGTATAAAAATCTTGCTGCTGCAGTTTCACCTTCCACACCTTGTAAATCCTATGAGATGAGGCAAATTCCTGGGTTGAATGCTAGAAAACGGTCGAAGGAAAATGACTACGAGTATTCTGTGAGGGTGGTGAAATGGTTGGAGCATCTGGGGCACATAGATGAAATCTTCAGAGTGAGATTTCTGACTTGGTTCAGCCTTAAGGCTACTCAACAGGAGAGAAGGGTGGTTAGTGCTTTTGTTGATGCATTGATTGATGACCCAGCAAGCTTAGCGGATCAGCTCATACACACTTTCAGTGATGAAATATGTTGCGAGCAAAAACCCTTGTGAGGATGCGTTTTACAACACTAAATACTTGTTTTTCTGACTGACTCCACCGATAGAAAGTTGCAACGCATTGTGGGAGTTACAGGGACAGTCCATGGATGAGGTTTTTTCAGCTGTTCATTTCTTAGTTTATGCTCTTTTATACCATTTAGTTTCCATTATCTACTTACTGCTCACTGGACTGATTGTTGGATTATATCACATATCCCCACTTAAGCGCACTACCTTAAATTTTTCCTCACACTTTATTACTTATCTAACAATATGAAATGGCTTGGGGTCTTTTTTTTTTTAGTTTGAGTGAAATTCTAAGGAACTTTCTCACTTAACAATACAAACCCTAGACGTTGGATTGGTGTTCGGTTGGAAGCAACTTCAGAAGATGTAGTAAGATATTCAAAAGTGAAATTGAGTGTAATTTTAAATGATTGTAATTCAATTTATGCTAAATATAAAAATACTGAAAAGCAAAAAACTCAAAATTAAAGGAATTCGTAGGTAATGTCACGGTTTACCTACACAATCCCTGTTAATCTAAACGAGAAGAAGACTTGTTAATGCAATAAAAAAAAAATTAGAAAATTATAGTAAGGGAACATAAATTTGATAAAAAGTAAGAAAATTATAGTAACGAATAATGGAACAGTATATTTTGAGCAATGTTGTATCTCGCGATGGCACACCTATTAACCCGTATATTGTGTTTGATTCATTTACGATGATGTTTTGGACTAGAGTGTTTTCATTTTTGTTTGGTATTCTCCTAATTTGTTCGCTTAAAGCTAAGTCATTAGAATATATGATTTGTTTTTCTTTTGTTCCGATAGCGAAGGGTGGAAAAAGTTTTATTTCCATAAAAGATAAAGAAAGTATTTTTTTCAACCCATCTAAATTCTACTTTCGCTCTTATTTTAAATTTTAAAAACACTCTTAAAATTGATAATATCTTTCCTAAGCATTTTTTAAAATAGTCCCTAAAATAGCATTCCTAATAATGATATCATAAAAAATGAAATTTATAAGAATGTATTACAGCTTGCCCAAACTTTGTAGTAGTAATACAAAGATTAAAAGCGGTAAAAAATGTGAAAGACACAAATGTGATGTTAGTGATGGTGTAAGTCTAATTTGAAAAATACTTTCATATTAAAGCATTTGATCGTAACTTCACCGGGTACCAGCGCTCCACATGTGATTATAATTTTGCAGTTTCTACTTCCTAGACAAATTATGCATGAACTTTTTATCTGGACTGGTACAACTTTAGATAGTACAAAATTAATTGGACGTCAACATATCAAACCGTGCCAAGTACCGAACACATCCCTAAAATTTTCTTATGTTTGTGTATTAGTACAAACAGTAGCTGACCTCCTTGGCATTAACCTATGAAGTGAGTTCAAATTTATTTGGTTTTTCAGTGGCTGGAAATTCATTTCTCTCTGTAACGTCATGATGGGCCCTTCATGAAACGAGCAGCTGTCATCATACATTTTCTGCATCGTTGGCAGCTTCATTGAATGCAGTAGCCAAGTACTCAGCAAGGCTTGGTTCAGAACGGGACTTGACAGAAGCAGCAGATGATCCCTCTCCTGTTGTACTCTTTGATTTTGAAATCCAGGGTTTTACTTTTTCAGGTATACGTGAAGTATGTAAAGAACCATCAATTGCTTCCCATATTTTAGGCTCTAAATGGTTCCACGGATCTTCAACCATGGAGCTCTTGTAAAATCGACTGGGACCAGGACCTGCGTTTTCGTTGGACAAATGACCATGAAAATTTGGTCCTCGTCCACTACCCCGTCCTGAAACAGAGCTACCAGGGTTGTGCCATACACCCCTGCCTCGCCCTTGACCAGGCCTAGGACTGCCCCTGTATCCAGAAGAAGGATTGGGACTGTAACTGGGCCTAGGACTGTTGCTGTATCCTGAAGAAGGATTGGGACTGTAACTGGGCCTATGACTGTTGCTATATCCTGGAGAAGGATTGGGACTGTAACTGGGCCTAGGACTGTTGCTGTAAACTGGAGAAGGATTGGGACTGTAACTGGGCCTAGGACGGTTGCTGTATCCTGGAGAAGGATTCGGACTGTAACTGGGCCTAGGACTGTTGCTGTATCCTGGAGAAGGATTCGGACTGTAATTGGGCCGGTGAGCTATGCCCTGTGTAGAGTTATATAATGGACCACTTGATGGTCCGAATCTAGGATTTGGATGTCTACCCACACTTGATGGATGGCATAGGAAGTTATCGTGAGCAGGGCCTCTAGGTCCAGTCAAATCAAGGTTTCCATATGGTGCTGCTGGTACTTGAAAAGGAGGTAGAGTCATCCTTGGATTTGCTGATTCTGTTATATCCAATCAACGAATAACAATTGTCATTGAGGAATAGATAAGGTAAATCTAGATAGTAGAGTACACGAGAAATTTGAGGTAGTTAATACTAGAAAACATATAAAACTGACTCAAGCAATATGCTGCATACCTTTATTCAACCATTATTATATAAAAATAGACTAGAGAAACTTTTCATACATTACAGAGTAGCATGAAGTTTTAGTCCTTGAAAGATTGGGACTGCGTCCTTTGAATCACCCAAAAGTATTTAAATTAACATACAAATTTGTACCTTAAAAAAATCCAAATTGGACTCAACCAAATCCTTTATGCTAAATTGTTATGATTTAAACAATCTTTTGGAGGACTAGATTTCCTACTGATTGAGTCAATTTTCAAAACGGTGTATATTGTTGTCAATTGATGGAAATAATCTTCTGAAAACTGATTCAATGTAAAAACTCAACATTTTAAGGGTAAGAATATTAGCCTACTTGGTAAATAGGTGTGAAAGGGGTAGGGGTGTTGACGGAATGTAAAGTCCTCATTCCTTTATGCATGGACGTAGTATAAGTAATATTCACCACAAATCAGGCTTATTATCTTATTGCTACATGAATCTACAAGACTCTGACTGGATAGCTACTTATTCAAATCAAATTATAGGATACCAACATCAGGTAAACAGTAACTGATAAACATATCGGTACCTGGATGTGTTGATGAATATTGTGCCATAAGAGAGCCACCAACATTTGGAGGGAAACTATCCGGTGCAGCCTGGATACCGGTATTGTTCCTTTTGTTAGAAGAGAAAGCACTCATCGGATCTGTATAAAAGTCAAACCTTGGAGCAGCATATGATTTATCCCATGATGGCATAGTTAAAGGAGCTTCAATCAGGGGATTTGAGAGAGAACCGGCCATCGCAAAACCTTCCACAGCACCAGAAACTTCAGCATGATCAGCTTGCATGCGCATTTCTCTCAGCCTTTTCTTCCTCTGCTCTGAATCCTCCATGTAACCTGAGAATCCAAATAGTAATTACAGGCACAATATAAATAAGCAATAATAGCCACCATAAAAATTGTCTCAAACACATCAACTACTGCTCGTAAACAGCAAAAACAATAAGCAAAACAAACAACTCATAAACTTATGAAAAGCTGTTAATTTTGCAAGTAATTTATTAACTTCTCAAGTCCCAGATTTTTATTCAAAGCGCAGTTTTACCTATTTCAGAAAACGCATAAGACAGCACTGGTCAAATTTGAACCTTTTCACTCAACACTGGATAGTAAATCACAACATAGTTTACCAAACACATACAGGACTACCTGCAAGGAGTACAAATATTTACTAGTTCACTTTTAGTATAAAAGAGAACTTTGTGCCTTTCAAAACATTAATAGATAAATCCTGTACAAATTGCAATTAGGACAACCAAGTTAACAATCAATTGATCAAAATTACAATTGAAACTTCAATTCAAGCTTTGTAGAACTAATAAATCACCTTGCTTGAACCTATTTTACTGGGTCGTGCTGCAGACTATGAGAAGAAGAGTCTAAATATAAGGCAAAATCGAAGAGAGGGAGAGAAAAGTAACAAGACCTGCAACCTCAAACTGAATTTTGTAGCAAGTAACTTCATATATACTATTGTAACCATTTAACTCCAAATAGCGGGTGATTTTATTGTTATTAGAAAAGTGATCCAACAGATCTAATACACTGACGAATATAGGAAGACAAGGTGCAAGAGCAAACACACGAGACATTTGAAGAGATCTATAGGCATCCTTGCAGTCAAACTCAACCCTTACTGTATCACATTTCTCAAATTTTGTGTAGTTCTATAACCTTTTAAGTCTGTCTCTACCCACTCTCCAACTTCAAATAATCCCATCTAACAATCAACACGACAAATTAATAATGTCATTCTTTATCAATAACATCAATTTATTCATTAACTATATTGATTCCCACTCACCACTCAAATTTTGTGTAGTCTATAATAAAGAATTTGTTACTAATTTGATGACTCTCCTGTACCAACTGAAGGCATCAATTTATCAATTTCCCATGTATCTCCCGCATCAACAACTTAGAATTAGCAGCAATGTGTTTGCTTTTATTAACAATATCTCTACATAACTCATGTCTAGGAGCTGGCCTCACTGTTCTTAATTGAAAAAGGGGACTTCTTAAAACATTGCTACTATACAATTCTCGCGCTGGATGAACATGCTTCCACCAGAAATCATATAGGGCTATTTTCATTACATCCCAATACTCAGCATCACGATGCAACCTGAATAGACTACTACCATTAGGAGTCCAAACATAAAAATCCATCCAATCCCTTCCTAGAATCTCCATTAAACCCTGAGCTTGAGGAATATAGTGAATTGGAATACGAGACCAAGGGAAAGCTTTATTTAAGTCCCCACTGAAATATGGACACTTTATCTCCAGTACTCCACGAGAAGGCAATTCATGCACTAGACTGTCAATTACACCATCTGGTGAAGCAGCAAGCCAGCTGTCTTGTGGGTGTGAATCATAGACCTGAAATTCAGGAAACAACACAGTATTTCCAGTTATCAGTTTGTATCTTTCAAGTGCTTCCTCCTCTTTGATATTGCTCCAACAGGTGGCAAGGTTTCCAGAGAAAGGTTCAATAGCACCAATCTTCTCTAACCACAGCTGGACCCTTTGCCGACGCCAAAACCCAATCGCAGCAGCAAAAGTGCTAGCTGTCAATTTGTTTCTCCTAAGTGCTTGCCAGTTTTTAAACCAATGTTGAAGGCAGCTAGCTTGAAGGACTGAATAAGTTTCAACAGATCTGTATTTTAACATGCCACCAAGTGAGTGCAATTTTCTAGAAGGTTTCTGAAGCACGGTATTGGTATTAGTTTCTCTAAAAACCAGCACAGAAGCATTACTACTAAAGTTTCTCTTATTACTTAGGCATGACTTAGGCATGCAACAAGTGCATCCACATAACAGCAACTTTGGTGCCTGAAACATTGCAGCCAAACATGAGAGAATGAAAGAGCAATTTCACCATCGTTAAAAAAGAGATAACTGTCACTTGAACTTTAGATGTAAGCTAGGCAACAATGGGTAAATGGTATTTAAGAGAACAACAGTGCATCATGGCAATGGCAAGTTTTCTACAAACGTTGAACATGTATATGGTCTCATTCCCGGTTAGCAAAGAAACATTAGTAGAAAGCTCATCGATTGAAATTCTTAAAATCAGAACAGCTTTCCTCATTAAAGTTCATAGGAATTTATGTGATAATTGTGACATTTCATTAAACATAATGACACAAGGATTCACAAACCCACAGAAACAGAACATAGCTAAACCATGAAGAACATTGAAGAGGTTACGTCCTTATGATCCTATGATCGTGGGCCGATCCTTCTGGTCGATCCCTCTGGTCCTATGATCGACTCTGGTTCTATGATCGACCCAACCCCAACGCTCTTACCTTTTTCAACTAGGGTTCCGTTCGTCGATCTGAGTCGCCGTCCTCGCAGTTGCCGGTGCTTGCCGCCCTCACACTAGCTCGCCGTGCAGTCCGCGATGCTTAGCCTCTGGTTGTCTCTTTTATTTTGCTCTCCGACCTCTGTTTATTTTAGGGTTCCTTTGGTGATGTAGTTGCCTTGGTTCTTGGTTGTTTTGCGGGCAGCCCGATTGGTTGTTCTGCTGACATCCACACAGTGTGTGTTTGAACAACACACAATAGTTGATTCTACCTTAGTAAATCATGGTCAAACCATGAAAAAGTAGAAGGAACGCTGCTTCACCTTGACCATGAAAAAATGATTGATTTTTTCTACCGAGAATCCATTCCAACACAAAACAAAAATCCAGTGCAACCCAGTTTAGGAAATAACATGCCAACTAACTTCAATTAACTCAGCGGCTATCATTGAACTCCATTCTCTTACAAAAAATCACTTCAAATTAAAATGCTTGAAATTCTAAGATATTTTAAGTACGTGCAGAGGTAAATTTTCAGGGAGAGCGCTAAGAAAGAGTCAAATCGTACATCACACAATCACCACAACAACGATGGAAAATTTCCAAAGAGAACAAACATTAAGTAATTTTTCAATACAAGTTTAAGTTCCCATCCCCTTTTTGGGCTTTTTCCTTCCTAACCTAAAATCAGACAAAATTCAGAAAAAAAAAAAAAACAAAATTGCGCGACGAAGATTTTGACGTAACAAAGAAACGTTTAATGTAAACTCACAGTGATTCGGTCTTCTATCCTCAAATCCTTTAGCTGAAAGTTTCCAAGAAAACAGAAAATGAAGTTCTAAAGAAAGCGGGAAAAGCTTAAGATTAGGTTATAGCAAAATAAAAAGTGTGAGAAGGAGACACATACAATTACGATAGTAACCCTCTGAATCGCATTGGAGATGCATTAAACGCGATTCATTGACACGGTAGCGTGGAGGAACTTCAGGCCCACATTATCATTTTCCGTTAAAAAAAATAATTAGTATTTAGGAACTATAAATGTTTATTTTATATGATTAAAAAATAGTATTTAGAAATATATAAATTATACTATTATAATTTATTTTAAATGGAAACTATTTTATTAGACCAATTGTACAGAAAATTAAATTTAAAATAGAATTAAATGGCACATTTTTAAAAGTTAAAAGGTAAGTCTGTGAAATATGGAGTATGGATTCAAAATGATAAAAACTTTTTACAGTGAGAAAATGGATGATCAAGAGATCTAATTAAGTTACTTCAACCCATACGTAAATTGTTCTACAACTAAAAATATTAAGAAAGACGATTATTTATATAAACTGTGGTAAAAAATAATTATAAAAACACTATAATGAAAAGTTACTTAAGGGATTGAAAAAACAAAAGTCACTAAATTTTTAAAGTAAATGTCCAATTCTCTAACTTCTTTTAAAAAATTGTCTTTGTGGCTTCATGTAGGTTCATTCGAAAGCTTCAATGCCAAATAAAATTGTGTTTGATTAAAACAAAGCCTTTTTAGTATTTTGGATGTTTTATGAATTAAAAAAAAATCAGCACAGATGCAGTAAAAGTTCTATTTGTATATATTATTGATTTATATAATAAAAAAAACCTATTACAGTATACTTTATCTTTTTTTCACACATAATGTCACAATTTAATGAAAGTAACACTAATATAACAATCATTCATATCACTTAATTTACGTTTGATCCACAGCACAGCGATTAGACGTTAACCATGCACAATGACATTTTTGTTGTTATTAAATAATTAAAATTTAGTTTGACATGTAAATATCATATGTAATGTTGTTTCGTTTTAAAGGGAGTAAATTTGCGAGGAAAGAAATAAGACATTTTGTGATGTTCGTTTAAGGTATTTCTGCAAATGGTAGAGCGGGGATGCCAGGAATCCATCATATTTGTAAATCGCGGGCATAATGCGAAAATTTGGTGGGATTGGTTTGGAGTATTACATATTTATCCCTCTCATCTCTCTCCGCTGCAAACACACTCTCGTTGCAACCATGACTCGCTGCAACCATGAGAATTGTTGCGGAGAAAACCAGATCTGATCCCATGTGTGAAGAATTCGATCCCACTGTGCTGTATCGGATACCTGGTCTTGGATTCGATAGTTGGATCGGATACGTGCTCTTGGATTCGTTCCAGGCTGGATCGGATATGTGCTCTTGGATTCGTTCCAGGCTGGATCGGATACGATTTCTTTTTATTAATTTTTTTTAGTTTCATTTGTTGTGTTTTAAAAAATTAACAAATTAATTTACAATACTAATTTAACTAAGGGCTAAGTGATAATTTGATTATTACTTCTACTAAAACATATTTTTTAATCTATCACATCAATCAAATCTTTCCCAAACTTTCACAAAAATTACTTCTAAATTTACTCACCATCACTTCTAAATCCCTTAAAAAAAACAACACAAATTTCACCCTTAAATCAACTCAAACCCATCCACTCACTCTCTCTCAATCACTCTCCTACAAGTGAACACAGCCTAAATCTATATTTGTTGATTTTATGTCATACATAAATTTATGCTTCACCTATAAGGGTTAAATATAAATTTCAAAATTTACGTCTAGCACTTGTCAGACGTAAAATTCTTTAAAAAAGTCCTACAACATGAATTAGTTCTCACTTTCTTCTCTAGGCAAAGTGTATTGTCAATGACAACAAAATTTTGGAGGGTGTTAGGTGTTCCATTGGTGACCTAAAGTTGTGTTTGGCCATTTTCGTGTGTGGTGTATTGGAAAACATCTTTCTCTTTGAATATTTTTCTTCATTGAGGTTAGCTTCACATCCTTATCGTATGTGTGTGACTGTTTTTAGAAGAACTTAATCATTGTTTTGCATGAATATCCTCCTTTGTTGAGTAAAATGTGAGTTTGATGATTTTTGTTTGATATATTAATTTTAGATTTATTAGATGTTTTATGTTTAAATTATCTTAGATTCATTAGATGTTTGACTAATTTAAAATTTCATTAAATTATAAATTATTATTAGGTGCATTGTAAGTTTATAAAGGTGCATTGTTAGTTTATATTAAGATTTATTAAAATTTTAGATGTAAACATTAATTGAACCTTAGTTCTCGTTTGAGATTTAGTGCAAATAATTAAATTTTAATTGTTTGTATTAAATTTTGAATTGTTCATGGGACAATTTAAATTTTTTTTTCATAATTTATTAATATTGTACATTGTAAGTTTATGCATAAATTTGATAAAATTTTGGTTCAAATAATTTTGTGTTGTTCTTTGGATGCCTACTTGACTATGGTCATGAGTGACCACTTTATTTTGTGTACTTTGGAGATAAATGTTACATATTGTTGAAATTTTATCAAATTTATAATGATAAAATTCTTTGTGTACATGTTAGTGAATTATGATTTTTTTTTTCTAAATGGATAGGGTCTCACCTTGTGATAATTAAAAATTGAGATTGATGAAATTTGTTACCAATGTAGGATCAAAATTGGATGAATGCACGTACATTAGTAAATAATATGAAAAAGGAGTTTATGAGTTCTTGCAATATGCTTAAGAATACATTATCTTTGTGAACGAGGCGTATTGGTGTCCTTATGTTCGTTGTTTGAATTAGATACGTCAGGATTTGGGCAAAATGCATTATCACTTATTGATCTTCAATTTAGTAAGGAGTTATACAATTTGAACTTGGCATAAAGAAGTATTAAACAACCCTACGACATCATGAACAACAAAATATGTGGAAAAATGAATGAATGATCGTTTAAAGGACATAGTACATGATGTTGGTGAAGAAAATTTTGGAAGAGTTCATTTATATAATATTTTGAAGTCCGATTCAGATGAACAATTTTATCCAAGATGCGCTAATTTTACGTGTTTGTCGACAACTTTGACATCTTTCAATTTAAAAGCAAGAAATGGATGGACGGATAAAAGTTTCACAAAATTGTTGGAGTTATTGAAGGAGATGCTTCCAGAAAATATCATATCACCTAATTGTAATAAAGAGGCAAAGAAAATTATATGTCCAATGCAAGAATATACATGTATCCCTAATGATTGTGTATTGTATATAGACAAGTTTGTTGCATTGATGGTGTGTCCAATGTGTAGGTTATCATAGTTTGAAAAGAAAGTTGATGGAAATAATGTTAATGAAGGAACAGATAGTCCTCCTGGTAAGGTGTTGTGGTACCTTCTCATAATACCTAGGTTCAAACGATGGTTTGCCATTAAAGAAAATGCAAAGAACTTGACATGACATACAAATGGAAGAAAGTGTGACAACATGACGACATGATAAAAGGTGTGAGACCCTACTATTGATAAAGATGATGACATGACGGAAACAAAGGATGATCCTCTTTCAAACCTTGTCGACATTTTTCCTAAGTTGAATAGAAAACCAATAAAGATACAATGGGACTTTTGAGTATTTGTAATCGAATGTCATGTCCCATTTTACATTACCCTTTCTGATGCATTGAAGCTGGTTGGTGGAGACAAGATGTTATAAACATTTGTATCATCCAAATTTGGTGCATGTAAGTAGTAATGTGTCCTCTATATTTACTATATTAAAATTACTACATTTAATGTATAATTCATTGTCTTAGGTATATGGATGCAATGAGTGCGGAATGTATGGAATTTTTTAGCCTCAAAGCATTCAAAGATATGGCATCATAAGGGCTTAAACCACAAAAGATATGGCATCATGGATTACCACCTCACTAAGACATGTTTACTTTGCTCCATACATTGAACCATTAGTCTTAATTAGTGAGTCATTTTTTTATGTTATGGTAATTATTAAACTAACCAGTTCTTCTTCATTGTAGGTCTCATTGACAATTAATAGTCCTCATTCTTGAAAAACCTAATTGTCTGGTTTTATTCCATTCATAAGAAACCCAACAACAAACTAAAGGCTTTTCTACACTAGTTTGTTAAAACTTTCATCCAATTAGTAATTGACTAAGGTGTCTTCAATTTAGCTAGAGTTGTGGTTGCAACAAGTCAATTATTATACAGGAGCAAACAAAGACAAATTCAATTTATATATCTTTAGGTTAGATATCACAACTTAAATTAATTATTTTGTGTAGAAGTTGTACGATATTAATTTTTTCGTCTATTATTTTAGCGTAATAAGTAAAGTAATTCCTTTCAATATGGGTACTACATTATGTATTGGATCAAAACTACCATTAGAGCACGAGTCATTAGAAATTGGACAACGGTACGTAAACACTTATAACTTGTGCATGAATTGTATGGTTTGAGAAACTTTATACATAATGGTATTTAGTAATCCCTCACCCATATCAAAGGAGAATGTGACTGAAATAAGATGAGAGTGGGCAAGCTATCTCTTCAAGCATGTAGATGATTAAGTTTTGATTAGTTTTTTCTTTCAAGTTAGATTACCTTTTTTATCATTAGATATTTATTTTGATTTTGTAAAATGTACTGAAAATGTTATATTCGAAATGTATATGTTGTTTTGGATATTTTCTAGTTTTTAGGTTTTTGTTTCATGCCCAAACCAATTTAATTTAAAATAAAAATAAAAACTAAAAACTTTAGGTCTACTATTGCACTGACAGACATAAATTTACGTCTATTAGGACATTAGCAGTACGTCTGTTATTGTTGTATCAAACGTAAATTTGATGTAAAATATAGAAAAAGGCTAAAAAGTTATGTTTCTTGTCTCTACATCAATTGTACATTACAAATGCAACAAATGTAAATTTACGTATGTTATTTGTTCAACCGATGTAAACTTACGTCTGTTATGAATGAAATAAACATAAATTTATGTTTGTTATTTTGTCAACAAACATAAATTTACCTCAGGAATTTTAGGAGACGTAAATTTACGTTTTCTACAATTATGTTTGACCTAAAATAGACATAAAAAACCTAAAATATCAAACGTAAAAGCCATTTTCTTAGTAAGTGCAACAATTTTTAATATTAAAAACTATAACAAATCATAGTTAGGAATTTTAAGCATGACTTTAAAGTTCTATATGGACTAGAAATGAGAAAGTTAAGTGACATATAATAAAAAAAGATAATCATAAATGTTGAACAACAAGGTTATGTGTTGGAAGTTGTATAATGGTATCTTATATATACAAATCATAATTATTATAGTGAATCTTCATAATTGGTGGCAGAACTTTGTTTGTTTTTAGGAGTCCCCCACACACCTCAACTTTTTTTACTTCTTCTTCATTGTTTTTTATTAAAATCTAATAATATTTTCAAATTTTTGAAATATAAGTGTTCAAAATGTTATTTTTTAAGAGATAAAACTCAAATAATTATAGGATTTAAAAACATAAAGAAAGATGATAACATTTATCATGATTTTTTTACTTTCACTTGTCATCAAGTATTTTGTTACTAAATTTTTAATATCATATTCAAAAGAAAACTAGTTTAAAACTTCAACTTTACTATTTTATTGTAGATGCTCTTAACCATTCAAATTTGATCTCTTTGTTAATAATAGAAAATACATTTTACTCGATAAGAATTTTAGTTTTCAATAATGATTAATCAAAACAAGATTGAAAAATAAAATGAAAAATAAATGTCTTATACAAAATATGATTATTTACATTAAAAAAAACTAAAAATTATGTATTTGGTTTAATTATCGACAAACTCAATAAATTGAAAAAATAAAAAATAATTTATTAGATATACGTAATTTCTTTTATAAATATAATTACATTAAAGTACACAATTATTTTTTTTATATTAATGATAATAATAAAATATATAAATTTTGAGTATATTATTTTTACTTTTCAACATTAATGCTCAAAATTTACTATTGTTAATAATCTATTTATATACAAAATTTCAACATTAAAAATTCAAGTATGAGTTGAAATACCCATATTAAAAGCAAGAAAGTTGAAAAACATATAAAAAAAAAAAAACACTTATAAAAATTCAACATATTTAAAATAAAAAGAAAATGTATGACAATCATACTCTTTATACATTTTAGTTTGGTTTTGATGTTTAACTATATATCTGTCAAGAAAAAGTAATTTAGGAAAGGTTTAATCATGTCTTTGGTTCCCATTTTGAAGTCAAAATCTCAATTTGGTACCCGAATTTTTAAAAGTCTCAAATTTGTCCCTTTTTTTGTTAAAACGTCTTAAGTTTGTCCTTTCTGTTAAGTTTGGTTAGGCGGTGTTAAATGGGGTGTCACGTGTCAGTTCCTCAATTTTTTTATTATTATTTTTTTATTTTTTATTTTTTGAATTTTTTTTAAAAAATAAAAAAATTTGCCACGTGTCAAGCTGTCGTAGTGCCACATGGTAGTGATAGAGTGATGTGGTAGTGACAATGACACGTGTCAGTATTATGCCAGGTGTCATTTTCTTGGTCTCAATTTGGTCCATGTATTCTAATTTTTGTCTCAATTTAGTCCCTATTTTTGTAAAAGTAATCCAATTTCGTGTTTCTCCAAATTAAAACAAAAATTAATTTTATATAAATGTTATACAAATATTTTTATTAAATTTGATATTTTTATTCAAATTGATATTTTTATTATATATTTTTAACATAGCTAAGTTTATTTAATATTGTATTTCACATTCAACTTTACTTAAAATTGTTTTCAAATTTTAAATTTATATGTTTTTTATTGTTACATAAACTAGTTAATTTATGAATTTTTTTTCTACTAACATTATTTTCTACTAACAACTTTAAAACAATTTTAAATAAAGTTCAATGTAAAATATTAATTAAATGAACTTAATTTGGTTAAAAATATTTACTTGAAATATCAATTTTGATGGAAATATTTATGTACATTTATATAGAAATTAAATTTGATTTCAATTTGAAGAGAGACAAAATTACTAATTTTTACAAAAATTGAGACTAAATTGAGACAAAAATTAAAATAAAGGGACCAAATTGAGAAATTGGAAATGACATAAGTGACACGTGTCATTGTCACTACCACATCACTTTGTCACTGCCACGTGACACGATGACAGCTTGACCGTGGCAATTTTTTTGATTTTTTTTTAAAAATTCAAAAAAAATAAATAAATAAATTCAAAAAATCCAGGAACTGATATCTGACACCTCATTTAACGTCTTCTAGTCAGACTTAACAGAAAGGACAAACTTGAGACGTTTTAACAAAAAAATGGACAAATTTGAGACTTTTATAAATTCGGGTACCAAAGTTGAGATCTTAACTCCAAAATGGAAACCAGAAACAAAATTAAACCTTTAGAAAACGTCCCAAAATGTTTGGACTGTGCAAAAGTCAAAGAATAAAATAATATATAAACACATAACAACGAAATGTACGAAGAAATCCTCGTGTCATTATATTAAAATTCAAAACTAATTGATTATTATATATATATATATATATATATATATATATTTATATATATATATATATATATAATATAAAAAAAAAAATAAAAATTTATAAAAATTTTCACAAACTTTTTATTTTTTTTTTCACTTTTTACTTTTTTCTTTAATTCAAACAATTTCATTTTTTTTTCTTAATTTTCACCATTTTTGGACTCTTAAATCTACTCCCAAATTCAAGCTACCCTTGTAGTTTTATGATCAAAGAAAAAATTGGTTGGTATTTTAACTCATAATCATGATGGTCGTTAAATATAATTAATTAATTATTGTCATTAGTTATTTTAATTATATTTTATCAAAAGTGTAAGTCGTAAATTTTGTGTGATTCATTGTAATAAACTTGATGGTTACGGAATAAATACTAAAAAAGTGTCTCATAATAGTTTACGCTCTAGTTATTACCATTCAAAAAAAAAATTATGCATTTGTTTTCTGTTTTCTTAATATTTATTCAACCAACATGAAATTCTTTTCATTTTTCACTTATGAGATGTCAGTAACAAGACATAGTGTTTGGTACCATTTTTTTTTTTCTTATCTCATGTTATTTTCTTTATTCTATAACTGGACTTGGAAAACTATTGCATGACTCATGATGTTGTTCATAATATATAAAGGTTAACTTCATATTCACTTTCAAGGTCTTCAAAGTGTCTTGCACGCTACGTACGAAGTCCTTCTTTGTTTTTGTGTAATGATTTTGTAATTATATTTTAGATAATATTAAATCCAAATATTAGGTAGAAAAGTTTGTCAAACTTGAATAGAATGAAGTGTTGTTGATCTTCACTATTTTCTATTCACTAATAATTCAATCAATTAGCACACATATCCCCACATAAATAGGTGAGAATAAAATAATTGTTGACATAAGTGTTTAATATTATTTTTTCTTTCTTCTCTTCCATCATCTTATATTTATCTTCAAGATTTCTAAAGTATATATCATATACACTATTTTCGATGTCTTTGAGAGATTTTTATGAAGGAACAAGTCATCTTCAATGCAAGTTGTTTCAATATCAAATACTTTTATGAAGTCCCTCTCATACATTTGTTAAGGTATCACCTTAAAATCTCTTATACTAGTTTTTTTTTAAGATTTTCATGTTATCTTCTTGAATAAAAAGTTATAGGAAGAGAAATGGTAAGAGATGACTTGAATGTATTATCATTATGAAATAAAAGTCTTATCATGAGTACAATATTTTTACATGACGTCTTCTGGCATCAACCGTTATATTTACCTTTATAGTATGTCCATTCAATATGCACACAAACTCCACTTATTAATACAATTTTCTAAGAATAAAATAATTTTTGACATAAGTGTTTGGTACTATTTTCTCTCTCTTATCCTCCATCATCTCATATTCACCTTCAAGATTTCTGAAATACATATATCCTTTGTATTATTTACAATGTCCTTTGAGAGATTCTCATGAAGGGGCAAGTCATGTAGAACACAAGTTGTTTCAATATCAAACAACTTGAAGAGAAATGGTAAGAGATGACTTAAGTGTATTATCATTATAAAATAAAGGTCTTATCATGAGTACAATATTTTTACATGACGTCTTGTAACATCAACCATTATATTTACCTTTATAGTATGTCATTCAATTTGTGCACGTGCTGCACACTAATACATTTTTTTAAGAATAAAATAATTTTTAACATAAGTGTTTGGTACTATTTTCTCTCTCTTATCTTTCATCATCTCATATTCACCTTTAAGATTTTTGAAATACATATATCCTATGTACTATTTGCAATGTCCTTTGAGAGATTCTCATGAAGGGACAAGTCATCTAGAACACAAGTTGTTTCAATATCAAAACTTTTTAAGTCTCTCTCATTCATTTGCTAAGGTGTAACTTTAAAAACTCTTTCACTAGTTGTTTTTTCAAGATTTTCATGTCGTCTTCTTGAATAAAAAGTTATATGAAGAGCAATGGTAAGAGATGACCTAAGTGTATTATCATTATGAAAGGTCTTATCATGAGTATGAGGACATTATTTTCACATGACAATGACATCAACTGTTATATTTACCTTTATAGTATGTCCATTCAATTTGCGCAAGTCCCACCTTAATACAATTTTCTAAGAATAAAATGATTGTTGACATAAGTGTTTGATACTATTTTCTCTCTCTTATCTTCCATCATCTGCTATTCACCTTCAATATTTATTTATGAAGT
>Ga0214543_1001721_pt1 | contig 42808 bp, 25 predicted proteins | sample CNSS2metaG_FD_160094 | JGI IMG/M metagenome (GOLD analysis project Ga0214543, IMG submission 160094) | Root nodule microbial communities from cowpea collected in UCLA plant growth center, Los Angeles, California, USA - CNSS2 | ecosystem: Host-associated > Plants > Roots > Nodule | place: USA...
TTTATGTGCATGGGAATTGAGAATGATGTGTTCGCATATGTTTGTTCCTTTCACATGCTCTCTCTTATTGTTTCCTAACTCTTGTGCATTTATTCACACCTAACAGGCGTTATAAGATGTTTAAATGTGGATGGGTAATTAATTTCCACGGTGGTTGTGTTGATTGTGGTGTCTTATTTTGTTTTGGGAATCTTGATTGGCCTTGGTTTAGATCTGCCTCATTGGGATATTTGGTTGGCCTAAGTATAAATGGTGTTTGTGTTATTGTCACAGAGAGGTAGTGAATGAATATAATTTACTAATCACTTACACATTTTCTGAATTAGAAATTTAACAAAAATCATTTTTTTAATTTGCCCTTTTTTCTGAACTGCTAAATTCCATTTATGGCTTTTTGTGTTCGGTTTTCCTGTCTTGGAAGGATGTTTCAGTATGGATTAAGATCTAACCTAATTTATGAAAACAGTTTTCTTATTTGACACACGTTGAGAGAAATTACTTTATAAGATTGGTTGGTCATAGAAGGTTAAAGTCCTTACATCTCTTTAGAGTCAAGCAAGTCAGTTTGTGTTGAGTTTACTGAATTATGTGTTGTTGTGGTGGGCCCTGCAGAAAATTCAGGCAAGGCCTTCGAGTTGGGGAGTATTAGATTGGAATCCTAGAAGTTTCTGCTTAGACCGAAGAAATGGAGGTACATGGCAAACCTATGGTTGCAGCTCCTTCAAATGTTATTTATCTGTCAAGTATTTTGGGCCAAGATGGTCCAGTTCCCTGTCACAGATGCAACTGGAAATGTGAAAATGAACATGTTTGTGGAAACATGTATCGCTGCAAGCTAACAATGCTGACTCACATCTGCGATAAAAACTGTAACCAGAGAATTCTGTATGATAACCATAGCTCACTTTGTCTAGCAAGTGGTCAAATTTTCCCCCTTACTCCAGCAGAGGAACAAGCAGTGAGAGGTGTCCGCAGAAAGCTTGATGCAGAGAATTCCCCCTCTGATAGCTGCGGTTTTAAGCGTAGACGTGATGCACAATTTCATCCTTCTCCTTTCGAGAGATCTTTCACTGCTGTCGGTCCTATCTGCAGCCAAGTTGGAGATGGCATGGATATGAATTAGATATCTATTATATAACTGAAAAAGACTCTTATAATTTTTCTTGTCCCTTTGAAGTTTTTTTTTTTTTTTTCTTTTGTCAATCAGATGAGTATCGATAACAAAACTTTATGGATTATTTATTGGTGGACATGATGTGCCCCCATCTGCTTTAGGAAGAAATCTTTATATTTCTAGTATTAATGTAATGTAGTCTTAAAGTAGCAACTGTTGAATGGGGATTTGAACAGGATCTTTCTACGCGCAACACATTTATGACACTTGAATTGACATTGGTTTTCTTCTAAATCTAGTGAGAAGCTGACTGTCATAGCCGACTACAGAATGTATTTTGGCTTTCATTGCTTGAATTCGATTCAGTCAATTGATAGATGCATACATGAGATATGTACTTAACTGTAACCCTTTATTAGCTAACCATCAAGTTACTAGTGTATCTGTGGTTAATGTACTCATTGCTATTGCTACTGTCATGAGCTTTGTACTCCTTAATTTTGTATGAACAGCAAACAGTTATTTGGTCCTTAGGGTCATATCAATAACCTTGATTTCTGTAGGCTGAGGTTCTCTCCAGTTTGCCATCTGGTGAATTGATTTTGGGTTTGCTGCTTCACTCTTCCTATTTCTGTTGCAGGCTCAAGGGAGATGATCTAGTCCACATTTTCTTTCTTCTTATTCATTTTCTGATATCTTTTTCATTCTCTGCTTTGATTAAACGGTTACCTGTCTGAGGTTGCTGTAGCTTGTGCAGGTTTTGCAGCATATGCTAGGAAGGAGCGTTCAAAACATTGTCTTGCAATACTGAATTAATTTTTATAATATAGAATTGTACTATAAGATCTGTTATTGATAAATGCCTTTTTTTCCTTGAATGAATGCAGGCATTGCGACTTCTGCTCAAATCTTTCTATGGTGAAGTTTGGAGAAACCAACAGTTATGGGGCTATAGAGTCTAAAGGCTACGTAGGGATCATTTATGATGCTGTACAGATACGGTAGAGATACAATCTGGTATGATGATAAAGTAGGGATGCCTAATCTTAGTTATTAATTTAATTTGAAATTATGGTTGAATTCCATTAAATGATTTAATACTTGTTTGGTAGGTAAGGTGACTATTAGCAAATAAAGGGAAACATAGCAGCAGCAGCAGCAACATCAGTGTTGAAAAATTGAACTTTGTACTCGATGATGGAAAGTAATAACTTTCGATTTAAAATGAATTTTCTTACAAAATTGGCATGTCAATGATTTCTGCCAAATTTTGTACTTTGTAATATGTACTAGTCACAGTTGTAATTAATCTTTAATATTGTTTATAGACAGATGTAGCTTTTGTTTCTGATATTTATGAAGCTGGAGGTTGTAATGTAGCTTTCAATTTCCAACTTATCCTTGTAGTAGAGCATCCAATATATTTGAAATATGACTTGGATATATTAAAGATAAGTTGTTATCAACAGATTAGTTGACATGTATTTAAAAAATAAAATTTAGTTACTGGTTATATTAACAAATTTAACGTGTAGATTTTTTCTCAATGATATATTTCAACTTATAAAACATAAACATTTCACAAATAGTTCATATTCCAGGAAGAATTTATCACTAAACTGATATGTAAATTGGCTTGTTGTTATTCAGCATTATAATTTACTGCTAAAGATTAATTTTTGTGGATTGTGGTTGTTGTTTGCACTGTTGCTATTTCCTAGTAGCATGATTTCACCTTCTTAGGTGAGGCACTTGAACCTGGTAGAGGAAGATGAAAATGAAAGATGAAGGTTGTCTCTATGTAACTGTTTTTGTTCAAATATGCTTGAGGAAGAAGATGATGACGTGGTAGTTCTTGAATGGTCAGATTTGTGAGAAGAGGATTGTGGTATTAGCATTTCCTGTTTTTGAGCGGATGACTGTCACACGTGGTGGCATGTGGGTGAACAGATTGTGAATGCTAGAATGAGTATTTTCTAGAGATAATTTTTACACGGACATTGGCTAACATTGATTCAGGGTATATAATGTTTATGTATGGGCATTGGTTAGCATGCATGGTGTATGAAAATTTCTTGAAATGGTTTAATTTCAAGTGAAGATACTCTCTCTTATGGTGGAGTATGATTATTGGTAGAGATGTCAAAATGGGTTTCAACCCGTGAGCCAACCCGGCTCACCACGGGTTCGAGCCGGGTTGGGTTGAGAAAAATTCAACTTTTTCAAAAGTGGGTTGAATTCAACCCGGCTCACTTAACCCACGGGTTAAACGGGTTCAAGCCGGGTTGAAGGTGGGTTGGTCCACTTAACCCACCAACATTTTTTTACAATTTTTTTAAAAATTTTCTTTTATTTTTTTAATTTTTTTTAATAATTATTTACTACTCCTATTATATTTGTTCACAATTTCATATTTTTAAATGCTAGAATGTTGCTTAATTATATTTGAATAGTTTGAATGTTTAATTAATTTGATTGTCAAGTTATATATATGTTGATACTTTAATCTTTAACTATAATCTTTATAGTAAATTACTCAAGTAACCATCTTATAAACATTTTTTTATGAATTAGCACGAAGAAAATGTATAGTTTTTTTATTTATATTTTGTTGAATAGCATGACAAAAAATTTGTAATATTAGAGGTGCTTTCTTAGACTAATGGATACTTTCTTGAAAATAATTTTTCATATATTAGTGGTGAGCATGATCAAAACATTGGTTCTTGATTTTACTATGATTGTCATCTCATGGGTTACTTAAAAATTTATTTAAATATTTGAATACTAAAAAAAATAATAAATAATTTTTTTAGGTGGGTTGGTGAGCCAACCCACTTAACCCACCAACCCGTAGTGGGTTGAGCCGGGTTACAAAATTTCTGGCTCACCAGAAAGTGAGCCGGATTGGGTTCACTCATTTTAAACCCGGCTCGTGGTGAGCCAACCCGTGTGAGCCAGGTTGGCTCACTTTGACATGTCTAATTATTGGTGGTGAAGGCAATGAAGATACGTCTATTTTAAGCATGGTGGAGTTTGTTGAGTGTGATATGCATCATGTAAAGTCTCAGTTTTCACTTTTCTCAAGATAAGTAAAGGAGTGAGTATTCATGGTTATATAATAGACTCTAGGTTCATGGTTTTAGTTGTCCCAAGTCTTAATACTTTGAGTTAGTGTTGACTTTCTTATACTTTTGTAATAGACTTTTGTGAGATGTAGATAAGTTTTTGCTTTGAAGATTGTGGTATACTTAGGATCAAGGGTTGAGAGTTAGATTGCGTGTTGTACAAATTTGCAGATAGTAAATATTTTTTGGTTGTCTTTTAACAATGTTCATGATTTTTTCTCCGTATTTAGAGTTTCTACCTTAAATTATGCGTATCCTTGTTAATATTTATTTCTCTATTATTTGATGATTCTTGTAAAATTAAACTACAGTGTTTTTATCTAACAAAATTAGTGATTGTGGTTTTTAGTTGAATAGAGAATAAGGTGGAGAGTCTATCAAGGGTACGAGGAACTGAAGAATAAAGAAGGCAGCATTTGAATCTGCCTAAAGAAAGAATAAGAATATTTCAACCAATTAAAACTAAGAATTAGAAAGAACTTTATAGTTTTTAATGTTTTTTAAATTTCAAAACAATTAAATATATCTATATGCACATTAAGAAAATAATCTACTATTTTTTTTCTTTCAAGTTTTACCACAACCCTTCAAGAAACAAGAAAATATGTCTTAACATAAGATCATAAATCCTAAAAGACCTCCAAACATCATCCTAATTGAGAAACAAAACCTCCAAAAAGAAAAGAATTAGAACATGATCACTTGGAAAACTTTAACTCTTTTTTTTTGTGAAATAATAGTTAAAGATGATATACAATGTAAGGAACAACATGATAATAATCTTGATCTTTCAACTTTTAAAGAACAGCGGTAAGAAATGTTTGAAAAAACACCCTGAAAATAACTTTTTCAAGCTCTGGAATGTTTAGTTCAAATAGTTTTTTAAATGATATAAACATTGGGTTTGTTGCACTAATAGTTTTAACCAACTAAAAATAAATTTAGTCCGATAAAACAAAACTATACGATGTATTTAGATTCTTTTAATCCGAGAAAACGAAACAAAGATCTTTAATTGTTTTAGTTGATTAAAAAGAGTGTATTAATAGATTAAAACAAGATAAACTATAAATTTTTAAAAAACTTAAATAAATTTAATGAATTAAAATGCTTAAATTTACAAATTCAGCAACATCAAAAATATTTTAACTGATAAAAAATTTTAACCAACTTAAAATAACTTAACTTTTATAAAAAAAAATTATTTAATAGAATTTTATTTTTTTTACATGGTTACACCAGTTGACAATCCATAAGAGGATTTTGATTGTTAAAAAAATTAACTTTGTATTTGTAAATAAAGAGAAAGATTAAAGAATAAAAAAGTAGATATAAAATGTTTTTAAAAATTTGTTGCAGGTGAAAATGATAGTACCTTTTCTAACACTTATTATATATATTTTAACATTTTAACTAAGTCTAATAAGTACGAAAACATGTTTACTTATCTACAAATCAGACGACAAGATCACCCATGAACCCAGTTTTCACCAAAACTATGTGGTTGAATTAAGTTGGCTAAATATTCAAAATTCAACATGGTCCACCTAGATTCCTTCATTATATACGCACGAATTTTCAACAAAAGCATGGACTATGAGATCCATTCCTTTTGTTAGAGTAGTGTTTACTCAAACATATTTCTTATTATTGGTAAAACTTTATTGAAATTCTCAAACAAATTTTTAAGCACAGATAAAAATTATGGGTAGAGTTTGTGACTTTAGCAATCAGATGGGTGTGGAGGTACTTTTTTCTGAGTTCCCATTGAAACAATGATAAGAATTTAGCGTGTGTTTAAAGAGAAGAAGTCTTTGGTCAAATTCAGTGCTGAAAAGCTTGTTCTTTTCTTCCATGAAAGGTGAATAGTTGTTGGTACATGTCAATTTTCTGAAGTCACTGCACAGTGGCCAAGCGTGTAGTTAGGTGCAGGAAATAACGAACTAAAAGAAAAATATGCATAATTTCGTACAGAAGTTTTCCCTTTACGTATTGCCTAGTCAATGTACTTCTGTGTAGGAGGAATCCTAGGTCACTTCTTTATGGGATCATCCTATCCTATGCAATAATGCAACAATTTTTATCCCACTTTCTGACACCATTATTTGAAGGAAATTCATCATGATTCTCCTGTCACAGAGATCGCATAGATTAATGTTGTTTCCTTATTTTCTCAGTTTTCCATGAAACAGAAAAGGCAAAGAATAGCTTCTTAATTAGGCCATCCACAATAAAAGAAATGCTAAACCCATGTAGCTGGTATTGTGGCTGAGAATTTCACCAAAGCAACGTAGCACACATTCTTGATACAAATATGGGAGGAGACTACTCATTCTTGGCACATCATCAATTCCCTCAAAAACAATACAACCAATAATACTAATCATAGAAAATGCCAATAGTGGTATCATGGAAGTTCCAAACTTTCTGTGTCATTTTGTTTACTTTCTTGTCTTATTCTTTCTCTTCTATTTTCACCATAACCAATAACTGCCCTTATACCATATGGCCCGGCACACTCTCTGGTTCCGGCTCACCGCCGCTTCCGACCACCGGATTCCGGCTGGACTCCGGCCAGATGATCAAACTCACCAGTGTTCCCGGTTGGTCGGGGAGAATCTGGGCTAGGACTGGGTGCACATTTGATGCAACAGGAATTGGCAAGTGTGAAACAGGTGATTGTGGTGGAAGATTGGAATGTGATGGAAATGGTGCTGCTCCTCCTACCTCATTGTTTGAGATAACTCTTGGCAAAGGCAATGACCAAGACTTCTATGATGTCAGCATGGTGGATGGCTACAATCTGCCATTGCTTGTTCAACCAAGAGGTGTGTATGGTTCTGGAGTCTGCAATGCCACAGGTTGTGTCACAGACATCAACAGAGGTAACATGTTTTTCAGAAATGAAGTCATTTATGAGGTTAACTGTACTTTTAGTCTTGAACTATTATAATCCTTTTAATCCAATTTCGTTAAATTTCTTTAAAATGTGTCACATGTGTTTTTTTGGTATGTCAATTTAAATGTTAAAATGAAACACGTTTGACACGTAAAAAGAATTTAGCATAATTAGGTTAAAAAGATTATATCTATTTGTTTTTAAAGTTTGAGAATCAAAATGTATTAAAGTTTAGATACCACAATTGCATCTCATTCATCCTAAATTTCGTAGGTTGTCCAAAAGAACTTCAAGTAGTGGGAGGAGATGGATACCAGGATGGTGTAGTTGGGTGTAAAAGTGCTTGTGAGGCATTTGGATCAGATGAGTACTGTTGCAGTGGAGAATTTGCCAATCCAAGCACATGCCAGCCATCCTATTATTCCACCCTTTTCAAGCAGGCTTGTCCAAAAGCTTATAGCTATGCATTTGATGATGCTACCAGCACTTTCATTTGCAAAGCTTTTGAATATGACATTGTTTTTTGTCCCAACACCAACAGGTATACATGTATCCACTTCCCTAAACCCTAAATTCTAACACTCAAAAACTGATTCAAGATTTTGCATTGGCACAACACAGGGCTAGAAAACCAAATGCTCCAGTTCCTCCTCTACCACCATCAATTGGATGGCCTGATCAGAAGGTTCAGCAGCAGCTCCATCATTCTTCTTCAGATATTCTCTTGCCCTTTCCAGTGACACTCTTTCTCTTTGTACCTCTCTCTCTGTGCTTGCAGCAAAGTCTCAGACACTGATATCAGCCAACACCACAAGACAATCTCACAAGTGTTTCTTCAAAGGAAAACAGGTACAAACAATACAAATAAATGCAGAAATTCATCAGAGAATGTGGAACACATGAGGATCCTGAGGAAACAAAAAATGCAGAAATCACTCTCAGGGATTCAGAACCAATTGCCACCTAGATTCATTTACCATCACTCTAATGTTTAAAAAAATACATATAAACATGGCAAAATGCATATGAAAAAAATATGCCTTGTACATAATAAAAAAATCATTTTTAAATTCATCCTTTATTAATTAATTTACTGTATGTTGGTCTCAATGTTAAAGAAAGTCATGGTCTCGTATATTGCATAATTAACATTCCTCTAATGCAAAATTAGGATATGAAAAACGTTCCTGTGCATTATTCATGTGGGAGCTGATTTTTTCAGTTAAATTAACCTTAATTTAGTCCTATATTTTAACTAATTGGATTCATTTATAATTTCAAATCTACTCTATCATGACACTATTTAATATAAAAACATAAATGTAATTTGTGAAAGAAACATCCCGTGACAGTTTTTTAAATGAATATGTTAGTTCTTAACCAACAAATACCCTAGGTTTACTACAACAAATCTAGACATTATTTTAATATAAGAGTTTTAATAGGATGCATTTTCATTTGGAAACTTTTTATAGTATTAATGATAAATTAGAATTATTTCAATCTGATAATCATTTTAAAAGTTAATCTGTACGTCCAATAGTCTTATGAAGCAATATAGTATAAAACATTCATGCAAACTTTATATATATATATATATATATATATATATATATATATATATATATATATATATTAGTTTATTTAGATTACATTCTTTATCTCTACTTAGAGTCACCTATTTTGCTCTTTACCATATTGATAGTGACGTATTTTACATTGTTGCAAATAATGTGTGGTTATTTTAATTATTAAACCGTTCCAAACACGACAGAACTAAACTTGATTGAACAAAATAAATAGATTTCACCTTTACTTTCTGCTTTAACTGTACATTCTACATAATATCATTTTTTTTAGTCTTCTTTTTATGTTCAAAATCGTAGAAAAATGAAAAATGAAAAAAAAAAGAAAAAGAAAAAGTTAACACAAATACAAAACTTACATCAAACCTTGAATCATACAACGCAAACGTGTCGTAGTTAGAATCGCTCAAATCCATTTTTTATTATTATTTTCTTGTTTGATTCTATCTTTGTGAGTTCAGCATTCCAACTTTCTGAATAGAAATTACCGTGTAAAATTGAAAGGAAAAATGACAATTTAACAAAAAAATTTCTAATAAACTTCGACAAACTTTGATTTAGGTAAAAAAAAATATTATTTTATTATTTTATTTTTGTTAAAAGATAAAAATTAATCTATTTTACTTTGTCAATAATCATTCTCTCCATCAGATTTGAAACGTAGAATTCTCTTAATATTGATTAATTACACAAAATTTAGGAGAAAGCAGAGTAGGAACAAGAGTGTATACATACATTATTTTAAAACTTCTATCTGTTTTCTCTAAATCTAAATTAAACCCAGAAATCCAGAATCCAAACTAGGGAACTACCAAACCTTGACCTTAACCTTAACAACAGAATCTACATATATACATCATCGAATTTTACGATGGTAATGGTATCACTTCATACCGCACAGTTGCACACCGGAAAGTAACAACGACGCGCTGTAGAAGAACATGCAAAGAGAGAAACTTCAGATTTATGAGGGGGAACGGAGGGGAAAGGTGGTGTTGAGGAGAGAGTGTGCTTGTGAGAGCTGATCGACGAGTGAAACGATGCGGGCGTGGTAGTCACGCGCCTGCTGCAGCGCCTCGGCTTCGAGGTCACCGAGCTGCTCGCAGAGGCGCTCCTCCGCGTCCTCCGCCACGGAGAGGCGATCCAATGCGGCGTGGAGCTGGTTCCTCACGTGGTCCTCCCTCTCCTTGCTCCGTTTCAGCTCCTCCTCCAGCTCCTCGTTCCGCTTCTTCAGCTCACTCTCCAACGACGTCGTTTCACCCTTCCTCATCATCACCTGCAATGCAGTTCTGTTTCTAACGTTTCCTCTGCTGCGATTCTGATTCCATTCAGTATTTAAAATACTCGATTGGAAGAGTTATAATCAGGTGTGTCCAGGTTCAATGAACCTCACCTTACACATTTCACAAAAATATCAGATATAAATAAACTGTTGCTCAAATTTTACTTTTCTTTTTTTTAAGAAAATCCTTTGAGACTTACATTAAATTTATACTTCATGGTTTTTTTTTAATTATTATTTATATATATATATATATATGTTTACTTTTAATGCTAATAATAAATTATTAATTACATCTGATAAATGTATTCAAAATTTATCAAGTTTTGTTTTTCTTTTTTTAAATGGACCCTCGTTTTCTTGTCTATTATTTTAAATTATTTTGATGTTACAGATATTTACTTCACGAAAGGGACAAGGTATACTCAAATCAGTGTGCAACCATGTTTATTAACAAATTATTATTTAATCCATGCCAGAATGAAAAAGAAAGATAACAAAATTGGTTTATTTCTAACATTTATTTAACCTTTTTTATTGCGTGAAAGATGTTCTCACCTGGAAAATTCATATCTCATCCTTTTCGGTATACATTAAAAAATAACAATATTAATTCTTAGGCTTATGTGTGTTTATTAAGATTTATCTAATCAAATTTAATTTATTAGGTGGACATTATGAAGAACACTAGTGATTAATAACATATATGATGCTTAAATATGACACTAATTTAGAAGAATCTCTTAACCTTTAACTGTTTGTATAATGAGATAATATATATAAATGATTGTGGAGAAAGGAGTAACGTGAAGCAACTCCTCACCTCTTGAAAAGTCAATTTAGTTTCATCTTCACCATTCTAATTATTATAAATTATTATATGATATATTATGTAACCAACACAACCTTCTTCGTTACATAATCTATTCCCTCATAGATTATCAAAAGTTACATTATTCCTAAACATATGTAAAAAAGTTAATCTAAAAAAAACTACATTATTAGTGGAGTCTCCACTAAAAAAAATCTATCAATTTTTCTAATAAAAAATTAGCATAAATAAAAACGATTTTAAAAAAAAGGAAAATATGAATATCTCTTTTGAGAAGGATAAGTTAATCTAAAGATAAACTCTATAAATTAGCATACTTCAGTTTTATCTTAATTTAATGACCAAACATAAGTGAATCATTAATCTGTGATATTAAAAGAAAAATAAATAACAAATATAAGAAGTATTCTTAGAGAGTAACTTGACTCCAAACTCTTGTAATAATTGTAAATAAAACAGATAAAGTTTAATGATACTAAGACAAGTGTGTGTGGTGGTGTTGATGGCTTTAAGCAAAAGCATGTGATTAAGAAAATCTAAAACGCAAAGGAGAAGCCACCACCCCATTAAAGAAATAATAGAGTCATAAGAGGCAAAGACACGTAATTAATTAGCATTAATTAGTCATAATTAATTTGAAATGGAGACTAATGAAATCTAATTCAGCATTCCGCTTGGATGGTCTGAGTTAACGCTGTCCAATGCCGTCCTCTAAGCTACGCTTCATTGATCAATGGGGTAATTGAAATTATAAATTAATTATTGAAAAGGAAATATATTACTATTTAATTACTGATTTTTTTTCATGTCATTCCAAAGTGGTTAGTTACTTAGGTCATGAATGCACTTAATTTAATCAACAGGTGGAATGCATTTAAACGAACTTGACCAATCACTTATTAAGGTATAATTAATGAATATTGACATTACAAAAATTTTTCAGATTTGTAAGTAAAAAATCTTTCATTGATTTCTCACAAAATGATTTAGAAAAGAATTAGCGAGAAAATAGCGAGAACATTGAATCGTAGTTAAATTATAGGTAGTTAATTAATAAAAAAAACTATTATATAGTTAATCCTTAGCAAATTGGTTTTAATTAATCCCTGACAAACTAGTTGTAGCTAATCTCTAACAAACTAGCTGTAGCAAATCCTTAGCTAATCCCTAACAAACTGTTTGTAGCAAATCCCTAACTAATCTATAGCAAATTATTTGTAGCAAATCCCTAACAATGTGGTTGTAGCAAATCTCTTACTAATCCCTAACAAAAATGTTTGTAGCAAATATCAAGTTATCCCTAGCAAAGTGGTTGTAGCAAATTCATTGCTAATCCCTAGCAAAACTGCAGCAAATTGCATCATGCTATAATATTTCATGCTCTTATTATTTTTATTCCTTATAAAATGCATTTAATTATCAATATTACGTAAAAATATAATAAATCTTGCCAACCAATTTATATGAAACATGTCAAATTTTACCATATTCAAAATAGTCAAAGCCAAGAACATAATGAAAGTTTTTAGGCATCACAAATAGAACAATTGTCAACATACATGATTAAAATTAAAATAAAGCAATATCATCTTCATATTTTGTTCACCCTGTGTTTCTTAACTGACAGTGATGATGATATCTTTAAAGCAGGAAATATTTGTGTCTTGAAAAGCTCTATCTGTGTTTGCATGTGTGTATGCATTTGTTGTTATAAAAGTGTTTGCATTTCCACTTGTGCTTGCATTTGTGCTTGTATTTATGCTTAGAATTGTGTTTGAAATTGTGCATGGATATTTGCTTGTGCTTTCAACTGAGCTTGCACATGTTGTGCATGTGCCTCTACTTGTCTTGTAACTCTATTTGTAGTTGCTTTTGAGGTTTTGTTTGTAAATGTAACTGTATCTACATTTGTTGCTGCATTTGAGACATTTGTATAGCTATTGCAGTGATTTCTTTTATTGGAGGTGCATGATTTGTATTTGTGGAAGGACCTACAACTGATGAAGATGAAAGATGAACCATTCACACTGATGATGGCAAGATCCAAGCGAGGGCATTCTACCTTTCTTATTTTCACCTCCCATCTTCACCCATATTGCAGAATCAACTTTAGGATGCTTTGATACATCTTCTCCATACTTTTCTACCAAAGCACTTCCATATGATTCCTATATAATAAATCAATCATTTTTTAAGATAAAATTAAATAGCTAAATAAATATTCTTTAAAACATGTATACTTACAATGAAATTTGTTTCTTTATAGGAGATATATTGACTATCTTTTTCTTTTATGAACTTTGTTGTATAGTTCACCATAAGAAACATACCCATTGTGCTCCGTCTCCTATAAAATAATGTGTAATTCTATAGAATCAATACTATCAAATGTATATCAAAATTTATAATAAGTATGTTTATGTATATGATTGATGCACTAATGATATCCACCAAATGTATACAACATATAAGTATTATTAGAGAGTTATAAATATTACTAGAAAAAGAGAAAATGAATATCATATCATTCAAGTGTTGTCCAAAGCTTATTGACCCTCTAGTGTGCACCATAGCTTTTGGCTTGGCTACCCTATTTTTTTAGCAGCAATAGATTTCTTTTTCCACTCTTTTGTCATACATATGTCAATTAAAGCATCCCACATTTCAATCATTATTCTTCTTGGCCCAAAACCTTTTAAGTCTTCTATATTATCTGAGTTTCCCATTTCCCTTGCCTTATTCCTTGTCTTAACTAAAGAGTCAGAATAGTAATCCATGCATGTTAAATTCCAAACATTTCTTGTCGTGCTACAATCATAATTTGATGCAAAACAGTACTTATTCTACACCAATAAAAATTTAACAAAATTTTATGATAAGTAAATATAATATAATATAATATAATATAAAGATAAGAGATTATAATAAGTTGCCTTAAAATCATTGAATAAGATTTCTTTCATATCAGTAGAATAACTTTTCCATTTCTCAGCTGAATTAGGCATTCTCATCAATACTTCAAATATGATATCTTGAGTCACAAAATCTGGAACAAACCTTCTCCTGCATGTTGAAATAATCATTTTACAAACCATAAATTAGAAACATTGATTGAATATTTGATTGAGTGTACTTACAATTTGCTAACCTTTTGTACAAATATGACAAGTCTCCTATGAACTTCATTGTGAGAATCTACACTTCAAGGATCTTGAGTAGGTAGGTCATCAAATGTTGGATAAACATTTCATTGACCACCATCAAACACTAAAGTGGTGGGTGGTGATTGATTGCCACGGATTGAAGTAGCACCTAAAAAAACACATTGAAACAGAGAAATTGATGTATATTATATTATATTACAGTAAATTAAGATTTAAAAATTAAAAAGTCATTCAACAATTATACCCGATGATTGCAAAATAAGATCTAGTTCAGGAGGGCTAATAGGGCATTCAATAGGCTGAAGTTGACTTAGAGTGCAACGACTACCTTGGCCTCTACCTCTTTCTCGAATAGTCATTTCAATTCTTGCCATAGAAATATAATTTTGATAATATTGTTTAAATGTAGCATAATTGTTCAACATGTTAAACGTATATAAATTGTTGAGTTTATTGACATCTGAAGGAGTCATATTCTTAGCTAAATTCAAACTTTGAAGGCTAGTATAGTTTGATAAAGAGAGTGGAATTGAGTATGATAAGTTGTTCCTAGTTAGATAAGTTGTAATAAGGAAATGCAATCCATTTTCAGGCCAAAAGGAGTTACTGCTTTTTATTTTTTACAAAATTGAAACTATAATCACTATAAGATAATACAAACCATTCTTCATCAGATTCATCTAACTCCATGTTTGAATCATCTAAATCATCCAACTTCTCATCTTCATCCATGAACCCATCATCCTCATTGTGTTTATTGTTGAACTAATCATGATTTACATTTTCAATTGAATTATGTATATCATCCATATTTACTTCTTCCATTGGGGCATGTGCATCAAGTAGTTGTATGATCTCATTGTCAATATCAATATTATGTGTTCCTATGGACCCATCATCTTGGAAATAATTAATAGCAATTTTCACATTTGAAAAATCTTCATCATTATCCATTGTCTCAACCATAAAAAATTTTACTCTAACCTTGCAAGTTGCTCACCAATCTAGTATTTCTACTCCCACTTTGAGGATATTTTATATAATAAACTTGTTGAACTTGTCCAGCTAATACAAATGGCTCACTTGATTTATGATTGATATCAACCAACCCTACATTATCAACTTTAACACCATTGACAGAGTCAAACCAATGACAATGTAGAATAATCACTTTTTTTCAAATCCAACATATTATAATTCTAATATCTCCTCAACAATATCATAATAGTCCAAATTATTTTCACCATATATGTTTCCTCGAACACATATCCCACTATTCATGGTGAACTTATTACGTATATAATCCTTTGTATGGAATCTATATCCATTAACGATCAAATCATTATAAGAAGTCACAACCTTCAATGGATCATAACTTATCTCTCGAATCTTTTGATCTTGAACATGACCGATACTAACCTATGAATGATTGTAAAAGTGAAAACACATAACTATATCATTATTATAATTAATGAATATTAAATTGTACATTATAAATAGTATGGGAGAGACACTTAATGTTTCAACCATGTACTAAAATCTCTATCTCGAGCTATGAGTATTTCATCCTTAAATATATTAAGATTTCTTTCTTTTAGTGAATCCTTGAATTGTCTAGTGATACACTAACTAATAACACAACTAATATAATTATGAAATGCTTAAACATAGAAGTTAGGTTAAATTACTCTTTTAGTCCTTGTATTTGTCAAGTAGTGTCAAATTGGTCTTTTAGTTTTTTTTGTTTGTTTCAATTTGATCCTTTATTTTTTTTAAATAATTACATTTGATCCTTGTCGTCAATTTTGACCAAATGTGTTGAAGTCAACGCCACATGTCAATTTATTTTTTTTTTTTTAATTTTTTTATTTTTTAAATTTATTTTTTATTTTTTTATTTTTTACATGTGTCACTCCATAGTTGTGCAATGTGTCAAAATGATTCAATTGGTTCCTATATTTGTTTTTAGTTTCAATTTAGTCCCATTTTTTGTAAAAGTGAAGCAATATTGTCTCTCCTTAAGTTGAGACTCAATTTACTTTTTGTATAAATCTTATGATGATATTCTTACTAAAATTGATATTTTTATTAAATATCAGTACAAAAATTTTAAAACAAACTTTTAGATTTTAGTTTTTAGTTTTATTATTAAACAAAGTTAAACCACAAACATAATTTCAATAATTAACCATTTTGTCATATATATATATAGGCATCAAGTGTACCATAATATACAAACTTAGTGAAGATTAAAAATCAAATAACTGGTTATATATAAATTTAGGAACTAAATTTCAAGTTCAAAACAAAACCAAAGTTTAAAGTTTTGTATAGAATTTAAAGTTAATTTAAAAATATTTCTAGAAATATTTAATAAAAACATTGATGTTAGTAAGAATATCACCATAAGATTTATAAAAAAAAAAAGTAAATTGAGTCTCAATTTAAGTTGGGACAATATTGTTTCATTTTTACAAAAATTGGAACTAAACTGAAACTAAAAACGAATATGGGGAGCAAATTAAATCATTTTGACACATGACACAATTGTGAGGTGACACGTGTAAAAAATTAAAAAATATAAAATTAAAAAAAAGTTAAAAAAATTCAAAAAAACCAAAAATTGACACGTGGCGTTGACTTTAACACTGTTTGGTCAAACTAATGGTAAGAACCAAATTGAATCATTTTTAAAAAAATAAGGACCAAATTGAGACATAAAAAACTTAAGGACCAAATTGACACTACTCGACAAATACAAGGACCAAAAGAGTAATTTAACCTAGAAATTAAAAATAAAACTTATTGAAGATAAGATTCTATTTCTTTGGAATTCACCAAGATATGTCTCAGAAATATGAAGTTCATCATCTATTAAGAATCTATATTGACTTTTACCAGTAGGGCGACATAGATGTTTAAAAATAGACAATTTGTCTTCAATTTTTTGCTCAACACCATCATCAATATGAGGAGCATTAGCGTGCCTTGTTTGAATTCTTGGATCAAAATATAAGGAAACAGTTAGAAATTTCTTCCAAAATATATGCTTCACAAAAAGATCCTTCAACCTTTGCCTTATTTCGAACCTTCTTTTTCAAGTACAACATACATCTCTCAAATGGATACATCCATCTATATTGCACAGGTCCTCCAACCCTAACTTCATATGGGAGATGTATTACCAAAAGTTCCATTGAGTCAAAAAATGTTGGTGAAAAATTTTCTCAAGCTTGCAAATTGTTTCAATGATGGAAAGTCTAACATTGTCCATGATAAAAACACATATTCCAATTGCACAAATCTCTTTGAAGAACAAACTCATTTATGTTAAAACTTTCCATACTGGCCTTGGCAACATGTCATGAAATGCCAAAGGAATAAGTATTTGCATAAAAACATGACAATCGTGACTCTTCATTCCATATATGTTTCCTTCATCTAGATTAATACAACATGATATGTTAGATGCGTACCCATCTGGAAACTCCAGTTGTTTTATCAATTCATACACCTTCTTTCTTTATCAAAATTCAAGGCATATGTTGCCTTTTGTTTTTTTATACTTTTCATTCTCAACTATTAGTTCTAACCTAGGATGTTTACATATCAACTTCAAATCTTGTGTTTCATTTTCATTGTCTTTTGTCTTGTCCTTTTATGTCCATGACGATGTTGAGCACATTGTTAAACACATTCTATTCAACATGCATACCATCCAAATTATGTCGAATAAGATTGGTGGACCAATGAGGCAATTCCCAAAAATATGTTTTTCTTTAGCCAGTTATGAGTTCTACCAAAGTTAGGTTGCTTTAGCTTGGTTGATTTCAAGCCAAAATTAAATTATTGAAGTTTATTTACTTTGTTTAAGATATCTATACCACTCAAGTGTCGTGGAGGTAAAAAATTTTCTACCACAAACTTCTTAAAAGAGTATCAATCATGATGAAATGGATGGTCAATTGGCAAATGTTGACGATGACAACCAAACCAACAAGGTTTCCTACCATACTTCAAAGAAAATGATTTATTATCATACAGTACGAACATGTAAGTCTCCCATGAGTGCTCCACCCAAACAACATTCCCTATATGCAGGAAAATCACTTATTGTCCACAACAATGCAAGTATAATGCTAATTAATGAAATCATTCAAAATACAGCTAAGAACATTAATTAGTTAGATGCTCAATGTTAATGTGGAAAAGCAAACATCATTTAAGTACCGATAATATTACATCAATAGTTAAACCTTGAAAACCTAATCAAATGGGGTAATTGATCAAAGGTTCATAAGACCAAATTTTGTACGGATGAGAACAATCGTAAAATAGTCAAAAGTAATCATACCAAGATAAAATTATAACGTCACATTATCATGGGATAGTTTTAATTATAGTCATTGTCATGACTTGAGAATGTAAGGTTGCCTATTCATACAATGTTTGGTAGGTTTTTGTTTTGTCTGACACCCTAACATTTGACTTCAATATGATGTTTGGTACTACTGGCTTGCTCCAATATAATCACTAGTTCTGTAAAGTTTAATGGAAATAATTATGTTGACTGATTTACGAAGTGAACAACCTAAGTTAAGGCTATCCAAAGTTAGTAGTGAAATATTACAAGGCAAAAATGATAAATGTGGAATAAAAAAGCAATAAAATTCTACCATTAGATGAATGAATATTTGAAGTTCTTAATCTCATAGGAATATCGAAAAGGGATATAGTAGTGACCAATGGCGGATCTTGACCAAAAGTTTTGGAAGGGTCAAAATAATATAATTCTTTGATCATTAGATTTTTGGATCATTAATATAATGTTTCAAAAAATAGTTCCTCTAAATGAACAATTTGATCATTAGTATAATATTTTGAAGAAGTATACTTTATCTTGTTTTCATCTTTGAGAATAGCTTCCATTTTATCACTTATAAACAATGAATCTATTCTTTCATTCTTTATCAATATACTTTTTTTAAAAAAAATATTAAAAATAATTCATCATAATCCAATAAAAGATTAAAAGCCGTAATTAGTAAAAGAAAAATATGTTATAGTTAAGTCACAATTAAAAATTGGTTATGAAAAAACACTTAATAAATTATTTTTTCTTCTATATTCATAAAAAAATGAATATACCAAAGGCTCTTGAGATAAGAAAAAAAACAATGTTAGTTATTAAATTAATATTTCATTATCAAGTAAGATAAAAGAGAGTTACCTTTTTTTCTTCAAAAAAAAAAAGACAAATGAGAAATGAGAAATGAGAGAAAAAATAATGAGTTTATATCTAACTCCCCCTTTTCTCTTCAAAAATAAAAAGAAAACATATAAGAGTTAGAGATGAGTACAATTTGTGTAAAACTAACAAGACAGTGAGAAAGGAAATAAAAAAATATATTAATAAATATTTGGTTTAATTATTGTTTTGGTTCTTGTTTTCGTTCAAAATGTTAAATTGGTCTTCCAATGTTTTTTAGTCTCAATTTGGTTCTAAATTTTGAAAAACAAATTCAATTTGGTCATTTTCATAAAATTTCTTGAAACAGATAAATGTTCTTTCATTAAAATTGAAACAGTTAATAAAGATGGTTTGTTTTGTTGGTGTATTTAACATAATCTTAGTGTCAATCTTGATGAAAATCCTTGATCCGCTTAAATAAATTTAACGAAAAGGACTAAATTGCATCAATTTTTTAAAACTCGGGACCAATTTGAGACTATAAAAAACTTGAGGATCAACTTGACATTTCTAGACGAAAACGGTGATCAAAAGATTAATTAAACCTAAATATGTTTATTCTTTATTATATTTAATTTTATGTTTCATTATCTATTAAACATTAATTGTTGTGTTTTATAAAAGAGTAGAAAGACAAACACTTTAATTTCCATTAATTTCTAAAATATACTACCTATAATTTAAAAAAAATTTCAAAATTTCAAAAATATATATAATTTAAAACAAATTTCAAAAATATTTTGGGTCGTGGCCCCTTCCAACCCTTACCATGATCCACCACTAGTAATGACCTATGTACTCATGTTGTCAAGAGTATCTGGTGCTTTTTATTTTTGTAATCATTAGTTTATAAGTTTATCGTGGAAGGCTTTGAGTGTTCCTTGAAGAAGAATTGTACATAGTCCAAAATTTTAAGATAAATCAATTTAAAAACATTATGTTGTTCTTGCTCTTTAGAAGATTTATTGTTAAACATTATACTACTTTTGCTGGAAAGTCTCATGATCCCTATTAATCTCCCCTTTAGAACCTATATCTTATTTTAGTTTAAACTTAAGATGTTTAAAAGAAAAAAAAATGTGATCTTAATTTGATTTGCTCAAATATAATGATGTCATAATAACTTCACCTACAAAACTTATCTCAAAGTTTTGGAAAAATTATAAAACTTTTACAAATGGATTATATAAAGATTGCTTGAAATAAACTAATTCATTGAAATAGATTTTAATCCATTTGAATAAATATCTTAATGGAATGTCTTGTCTAAATATTTTAATCCATCCATTAAAAGCATTAAAATTTGAAATATAAGTGTACTTAATCCATTAAAACAATATGAAATTTAAAACTTAAATGTTCAAGTAAAATAGTAAATTTAAATTATTAAATTATTTTTCATTTCAAATCCAAAAAACTTAAAAGAACATTTTAATAGATTAAGTATATTTTAATCTATTAAAATAGAAGTAAAGATTTCAAACAAAGTAAAATAATTTTCAAATAAATTGTTTTCTTTCCCTGTGTCAGATAAACATAAAGAAATCACCTAAACAATTTTAACATAAAGTTATCATCAATTGCATTAAATCTTCAAACTCTAATGTTGGGAGTGAATAACCACAAATCCAATCCAACCTAAATCATACTCAAATTTAATTTCAAAATTTCATCTCACAATAATATGTAATTATGAATAATTATATTAATGAAAACACGTTTTATATAAACTATTGACATTTTAATAATTTATGTGAGCACTATATTACTTTTGTTTTCTTACAATATAAAGTGCACCCTATATCTAACCTTTTATAGATTAAAAGATGAAAAATAAAAAATTCAAAAAGTCTTTTGAATTCTGTAAAGAAAATATATAAATAACTTAAGGCATCTACTAAAATATTCAATAATTCTTAATTGGGTAATTTATCTTAAAATCTATAATTTGATTGAAAATTCATTAAACATTAATTATGTTTACAAAATTAATTTAAAATTATTTAATATTTTATTCATATGCATTAAAATTAACATGACATTTCTATAAAATACGAAAAATATGAATATATTTAAATTATTTTTAATATATTTCATTTTTCTCAAATTCAACACTAGAAATATTAGCTTATTAATGAGGTAAAAATTCAATTCACTCTTGACGCTCTCTATACATATATTTGAAATCTAATTAACATGAAAAATGCATGTTATTGTCTTTGTACAGACCAGAGGTTGCATACTAGTTTTAAAAATTATTTACTTGATTTTTTCGGCTCACAAAAAACTAAAAACTAATTCTTGCATGTTCTTTTATATTAAGGAAGATATATAACCACATGAGCTATCAATAGGAAATTAAAATGATAAACTATTTTCTATAAACAATGATAACTGATTTTTAATAACAAAATATTAAATTGAGATATTTAAGATTTAAAATATTTTATAAAACATTAATAAAGTGGTTGTATAAAATAATAATGCAGGTATGTAACTTTAGAAAATTTTGACTATTTGTTGTGTCCAACAGAAAATGAGACTAACCATAAAATAAGATAAGATAAGTGACACCATAAATAGATATGTATAGGTGGCATTTATGTTGTCGATGATGTATAATGTAGTTACATACCAGTAATGTGTTTTAATCTTAAGTTCTATGAGAAAAAGAAAAAGTATATAAAGGTTGAAAGCACCATAGTAGAAGAAACATCGAGAGTAAGTGTATCAATTACAAAATCAAAGGAACAATGACAGAAACAATACCTGCATGTTACAACGTATCTATAGTTAATCATAATCAATTTTGGAAAACTGATAAAGTCCTGAAAGCAGAGCTCCCTATTCTGGCCATTCAAATTTCTTTTGTTGTTGTGTTATCTCGTCTATTTTCCATAATTTACAAACCTCTGCATCAAACTCGTCTCATTTCACAAATCTCAGTAAGTAAATAGTCTTGAAATTTTTTTGTTTATGAAAATTATCTCAAAATTTCTGATAAATGGCATTCTAAAAATTTAATGTGTGGGTCTTCTAAATTATACTTATGTAGGTTGGTTTCCTATTGACACCGCCATTACTTGGAAGATTCACAACAATTTTTGAGTTCATTTTTCCGGTAAATGGGATTGTCAACGTTGAGATCCTTTCCCACATTGGTCTCATTTATTATGCATTCCTTAGTGGATTGGAGATGAACTTAAATACCATTCTAAATGTAAACAAGAAAGCTGCAAGCATCGCAATTGCCGGGATCGTCTTTCCCATTCTCGTTGCACCATGCTTATATGCTTTGTTTCGAAAAGTTTATGGACATAGTATGATGTTTCCCCTTGAAGAAAGTACAAATAATGCTTATATACTTTGGACTTTAATTCTCACTGTTACAGGTTTTCCTGTGGTAGCACACACACTTTCTGAGCTTAAGCTCCTTTATACTGGTCTTGGCAAAGAGGCTTTAACAGCAGCCATGATTAGTGATACCTATGGTTGGATTCTTTTCACTTTATTTGTTCCATTTTCAATTAACGATAAACGAGCTATCTACACTGTGTTATGCACAATAATATTCATTGTTGTGTGCATCTTTGTGGTACGTCCACTCATTCAATGGTTTATTGATCGCAAGGCAGACAAAGATGAATGGAATGATAACCAATTACTCTTTATAATAATGGGAGTTTTGGCTTGTTCATGTATTTCAGATTTTCTTGGTTCACATGCCATTGTTGGGGCTTTTGTTTTTGGATTAATTTTACCTCATGGGAAATTTGCTGAATTGTTCATGTCAATATCAGATGATTTTGTTGGTGGCTTTTTAGTACCCCTCTTCTTTAGTGGAACTGGGATGAGACTTATGTTGATTACAATTTTCTCCCAAGAAAGCTGGCCCTTTATAATTATGATTATACTCTCATTGTGTGCTCTAAAGATTTTAAGCACTTTATTTGTCACCTTTTTCTTTGGTATGCGTATTCTAGATGGTTTGGCCTTGGGCTTGATTTTGAATAATAAAGGCGCCATGGCATTAATAATGTTGAACATTGCTTGGGATAAAATGGTATTGATCTATTTAAAATGTTGTATTCAATTACTTTAGTTTCTTAGATATACAATTGTAGACTAATCCATAAGTTCTTGTGATGTGTTATTGCAGATATTTTCTGTACCTACCTATGCCGTTATAACTTCTGTTGTTCTTCTGATGACCATAGTTGTGTCTCCCGTGATCAATGTCGTCTACAAACCAAGACAAATATTTGAACAAAACAAGCTAAAGACCATACAAAAACTAAGATTTGATGCAGAGCTTCGAATTATAGCATGTGTTCATAATACTCGCCAAGCTGCAGGCATGATTAGCATAATTGAATGTTTTAACGCCATAAGAGTTTCACCTGTGTATGTTTGCGGCTTGTACCTTGTCGAACTTACTGGACGTATTGCTGCCCTAGTTGCTGCACATATAGGGAAGCCTAGTTGCCAACCTGGAGAACAAAACCTGACTAGGTCACAAGAAGAGTTAGAAAGCATTCACAACACATTTGATGGACTTGGAGAGGCATATGACGCTATTAGAGTTGAGACTTTAAATGTGGTGTCATCATATACAACTATTCATGAGGACATATACCACTCAGCAGATGAGAAACACACAAGCTTAATTCTTCTTCCATTTCACAAACAATTAACTTTAGAAGGTACTTTAGAAGTAACCAGTGTTGTATACAAAGATATAAATCAAAATGTAATGCAAGGTGCTCCTTGCTCAGTGGGAATATTTATTGATCGCGATTTTGGGTTAGTTCCCAAAATGAACCTTCATATTCGTGTGGTCTTTGTTGGGGGCCCTGATGATCGTGAAGCCTTAGCCATTGCATGGAGGATGGCAAGACGTTCAGGAATACAACTCTCAGTGGTTCGAATTCTTCTATTGGGTGAAGCGGCAGAAGTAGATGCTTCAGTTCACGATGAAGTACAAGGAATATTATCTACGGTAATAGATACAGACAAACAAAAAGAGTTAGATGAAGAGTATATAAGCACATTCAGACTTACAGTAGTTAACAATAACGATTCGATATCCTACTCAGAGATTGATGTTCATAGTGGTGAAGATATTGCTGCAGTCCTCAATGAGATAGAAAAATTTGGTTGTGATATTTACATAGTTGGACAAGGAAATTGTAGGAACTCTAAGATCTTCTCAAATTTGTTGGAGTGGTGTGAGTGCTTAGAACTTGGAGTTATAGGGGACATTTTGGTGTCAAACAACTTTGGTTCACGTTCGTCTGTGCTAGTTGTTCAACAATATGGATATGGAGGAATGGATTTTGGAAATAATCTTAACCAGAAGGCCATTAATCAAGACATGTTTGAGTCTGTTGTCTGAAGACAAAATAAGCATGAAGGTTTACAATGAAGTACAAGGATTTAAAAGAAAATGTTTTCTTAGTTTAATGTATATCAATTTATAGTATATAAGTGGTTGCAAACCTTACTTGATAAACTAGTTTTGTAAGATTGAATTAGACTTAAAATTCACTTCTTAACAAATGTTATTATTTGCTCAATATCATATGATTTCTTCTATGTTTAATTTTTGTTTAGTTTTGGTTTTGTATAATTTTATATTCCTTAATTAAACTAATAAACGAATAAATTTCACTTTGCTTATATTTCTTAATGTCTTTTTGAATACTAAATTTAATTATTTTTTAAAATTCGATTTTTCTTTCCTTTTTTTCCCATTAATATTTAATTGCATTTTTTTCTTTTCACAAAACGTTTTTCTTTTTATTCGGTAAATACATGTATTTATGCATCCTTATTCAACTTAGCTTGTAACTTAATTTGGTTTTAGTTTTATCATTTTCTTGTTCTCTCTTATATTTGTATATACTCTTTTTACTTGATCACATGAATTTTAGTTTTACATACTTGAACTAACATACAAAGAAAAATAATAATGGTAAATTAATGAGATAATACCCTTTTTATTTTCTTCTACTATCGATGACATCATTTGCTCAATTAACGATATAATGACACTAGAAATAGATATGTATAAGTGGAATTTATGTTGTCGATGATGCACTGTTTTGTTACCTACCGATAATGTGTTTTAATCTTAGGTTTTATGTGTAAAAGAAAAAAGTTATAAAGGTTGAAAGCACCATAGTAGAAGAAACATCGAGAGTAAGTGTAACTTATAATATCTTTATAGTATCTTTCTTCTTACGAAGTAACACCCATGTAGAAAGCTATGTTGTGAATTCTCTTTAGAAAAGTATTCCTTAGTATTCAACCTTTGTTTTAGTTGTAGTAAGAAGTTATGGAAAAAATATTTGAAGTTCTTAGTCTCATGGAATTATCGAAAATGGATATAGTAATGACCTATGTACTCGTGTTGTAAAGAGTATCTTATGGATTTTGTTTGTAATCAATGGTTGATTATGGAACCCTTTAAAAGTTCCTTAAAGAAGAACTGTACATAGTTCAAAATGTTATGATAAATCAATATAAAAAACATTATGTTGTTCTTGCTCTTTAGATAATTTATTGTTAAACATTATAATAATTTTGCTAGAAAGTCTCATGCTTTATTAATCTCCCTTTTAGAACCTATGTGTTGTTTTAGTTTAAACTTAATATGTTAAAAAGAGAAAAATGTGATCTCAATTTGATTTGCTCAATATAATTATGTGATTAAGTCAATATAACATCTCTAACAAGTATTTTTTCACTTGGAAAACTTATCTGAAAATTTTAGAAAAATTATAAAACTTTTGCAAATGGATTATTTAAGGGTTGCTTGAAATATCTTGCATATATAGTTGTAAGTTTAATGAAATTTCTTGCCTAAATATTTTAATCCATTCAAATAAATGTTAATCCATTAAGATCATTAAAATGTGAAATTTAAGTGACTTAATCCCTTAAAGCAATATGAAATTCAAATGCTTAAATATTAAAGTAAAATAAAAAATTCAAATTATTAAAATATTTTTCATTTCAAATTCAAACAACATGAAAGAAATATATTTTGATCTATTAAAATAGAAGTAAAGATTTCAAACAAAGCTAAAAATGTTCAAATAAATTGTTTTCTTTATCTATGTTAGATAAACATAAAGAAATCACCTACAAAAAATTTTAATATATAAATTATATTCTACATATACAAGTATAGTATCATAAGTTATCATGAATCGCATCAAATCTGCAAACTCTAAATTTGTTTGAAGTACCCTTCACTACAAAAAAAAAATAACGTATTTGCGACGGAAGAAAATACAAACTAATTTTCCTAAAAATTATCCTTTAAATGTGCTTCAAGCCATGATCTTCATATCCTTTCAATTTCCATATGTTTGTAGCATTAGAAGCCTGTAATAGATTTGATCTTCCAATATCTTACTTTTTGCCTTTGTCATAGGTCTTTTGAATTGTAAAGGAGGTTCATCTTCAAGTTCATCTTGTATGGAATCTAGGGGTAGTTCTCTATCATTCTCTCTTTCTTGAAGAGAATTTGTCTTCAAATTCGTAACATAACCTTGCTCTAGATATCTCTGATACGATCCTATTCAGGAAATTCTTTTTAAAAAGAAGGGAATGATAGAGGACTATCCTACATTCTATACAAGAAGAACATGAAGATGAACCTTTGAAATTCAAAATACGTATGACAAGGGCAAGGAGCAAGAGATGGGAAGATCAAATCTATTCAAGTCTTTTGATGCTACAAGCATTTGAAAATTTAAAGGATATGAAGATCATGGCTTGGAACACATTTGAAGGATATTTTTTAGGAAAATTAATTTATGTTTTTGGACTTTGAGTTTTCTTTTATAAACTAGTTTATGTTTTTATGTATTTGGACTCGGGCCTTCTTATAGGGTTTCCATGTTTTTCTAAACTTATGTGTCTATATATAGAGGTACCAAAAACTGATGTAAACATTTTTAGTCATATATTAAATTTTATTTCATTAAAGAAAGAATTCTCTTTGTTCTTGACTTAGGTCTCACGTTTTTTTTTATCAAAAATTAACATCTTTGTGACAAATTTTACTTGACTTATCAATATGTTAGATTGTCATGTCCTTCATCCCTATCTTATTTTGTGTTATTCTTTGATGATCTATTTTTGTCATCTCTCTAAAACATTTAAATTCAGAAATAATCGTACTTTTTGCTGGATAGGATCGTATCAAGAATTAAAACAATTTTATGTTTTTTTATTTTATTTTACTCATGGATTAATTAATATTTCACACTGATTATTTTTTCCTCCTACCTTTCACTCGTACGTAAGCCTCTTAATGAGTAAGTCCTTCCTTATTTTTTTTTTCTTTATTCAAATTATCATCACCCGTGGGTATTATCGTAGGTAATACTAATTTATTTACGAACTTTATTTTATGGGTAATTGTCTTAGAAAATTCAGTTTCTTTTTGTTAGTGAAGAAAATAAGAACAAACAAACCTAGGTTTAGATTTCACTAATGAGAATGAATAAATAGGGAAATCTAACTTTAAGTTTAAATGAGGTCTAATGTTCAATAATGAGTTTTTTATATAAAAATGGGTCACTCTGATCCATTTATTATAAAAATTATCAGTTTATTAATTAATTATATCGTAAGGTAGTTTACGAACAATTTGACTTCTCTTTATTTTTTTAATTTTTATATAATTTTTAAAGTTTTATATATTTTTTAAAACTTAATTTTTAATAATTTGATTAAAAATATTTTAAATAAGATTTTATTAAAATTTTGATATTTTAAAACTTAATATTTTAAATTTTATTATTACATTTTATTATAAAATTTACAATAATAAAATTTGATTAAAAACATTTTAAATATAATTTTATTAAAATTTTGATATTTTAAAACTTAATATTTTAAATTTTATTATTGCATTTTATTATAAAATTTGATTAAAAATGATTTAAATAAAATTTTATTAAATTTTTTTTGAAACTTAATATTTTAAATTGTATTATTACATTTTTATTATAAAATTTACAACAATATTTTTAATCAAATTATTATAATTTCATTTTTAAAATAATGTATAAAACTTTAAAAATTATATAAAAATTAAAAAAGTGAAGAGAAGTCAAATTATTAATAAATTATTCTGTAATATAATTAATTAGTAAATTAATCTTTTATAATAAATGATTCAGAACGACCTATTTTTATAAAATAACCTCGACAATGATAATCGAATGAATGAGGTTTAGGTTTCAGCAACGAGAATCGCGAATGAGGTTTAGGATTATTACTTCAAGTTTATTTACTTGCAGCTTTCTGACTCAGAAATCTTACCATTTTAATAGTAATTTTGGTACTTTAATAATTTTAGAGTTATTTAATTTATTTATCTTTTGTGTATAACATGTTCTAGGATGTAGAGACTAGGTCAAGAAAAATATCCAGTGCTAAAAAATCTTTCTGGATACAATATTTTTTCATTATATATTAGTTAGTTACTTAAAATAGTTTATTTACCAATTACACAACTTGTGGAATTTGCGTTTTTTTTCCTAATAATTTTGGTACTTTAAATAATTTCAAAATTAATTAGTACTTATTCTTTTGCAATACATTCCAAAGTAAATGAAGTTGATAGAAAAGTGGTGAAATTTTATAATATATTTCAAGTTATACTTTATTCACTATATATAAAACTAAAAGACCGATTTCATTTATATTTGTATTTTAAATAATATAACAAAAAAAATATTTTAAGCAATTTTTAAATTTTAATCTGAGAAAGGGCTTTCCTGTGCCATTAAGTTGACAGTCAGATACACACATATTTTTACATAAACACGTGAGAATACTATATTAAACGTATGAGAGTTTTTTTTTTTAATTAAAAGGATTTATATTTTCGATAGAAAAACACTTAAAATATTTTTAGTTTAGAAGCAAAAAAATTCATATTAAATATTTAATATTAAATACAATAAAAAAAATGAACATTTCTTCTTGTGATTATATGATATGAATACGACTTTCTACTTTCAAATTCAAACTTTAATTAAATTAATTTGATTATTTTGAAGACAATTGTAAAATATTTTTTCACAAATTTAAATACTTCAATTTTTGTCATTTTATTTTATTTAAATAAAAAATAAAAATATAAAAATATTGAGAAAATAAAAAAATGCCATAAATAAAGTGTGAAGTAGGGTGTATATATACAGTAATTAATATGAGCACAATTCAGTGATCAACACATTGATATATAGCATTGGTATATTTAGTTGAAAGTTGTGTTATTTTCTTAATGCCTGCAAAGTTAGTTTGTATTGTTGGATAAGGTACAAAACACAAATATAATTGGGTTGTGACTATTTCTGCAACTATTTTTGTGTTAGCAGGGAAGAAGACGATGAAGATCATTAAAGTTTGAAGTTCAAGAACTTAAAATAATGACAAAAAAAAATTAGAAGATTTGTACTTTGTTTATGTAATTGATTAGATCTTTATAATTTAGTAATATATCAGTGAATAATTTGGTTATAGGATTTTTTTTTAATCCAAAAAGGTAAGTGATAATTAGAAGAGCTATTAAAACGGGCAACCTGACTTGATCTGGTTCGACCTATTACGGATTGATCATTTAGTGAGTTAACCTAACCCGACTCATTTATTAGCGAGCTAAACAAATTTGAACCCGACCCGGCCCACCACGGGTTTGTGGATTAAACTGGTTAGCTCACGGTTCACTTAATTAAAAAAATACAAATTTTTTATTTTTTTTCAGTCAAAACTAAATTGTAATTCTAATTAAAATCAAAATAAACTTTAATACAATTCAAATACAAACCAAAATCACAAAAATACAAATGATCTATGTGTTGCCTAAATAAAACAACCTAACATGACTCAAATGCAAACCCAACTTAGCAAAAAACACTTGTTTGACCCTTTATTTGCTGGTTGGTGAGCCAACTCGGCTCACCACCGGGTTCTAGGTGAGCCGGGTCAAAAATCAATCGTTATTAAAATTTGTAAAAAAATTTCAACCCAATCCAATTCGAACCCGTGATGAACCGAGTTGGTTCGCAAATTCCAACCCATTTTGACAGCTCTTAATCAATTAACACAAATAATAATTGATTATCAAATTTATGTTTTGAAGTATTTATAAATTCATTTTGAATGTATTTTAAAAAGCCAATGTGGTATATTTTTATGAACTATAGGATGAATAAATTCATCTCCCAAATATTATCACAAAAAAGCTTATAATTATTGAGTAATTAATAAATATATATTAAAAAAAATTTGAATTATTACAACTTACACGGTATCAATCTCATTTCTCAAACCATCATTCAAAGATTTGATTAAGGAAGAAATTAAATCAATTTCTTTTTTCCTAAAGAAATATCACTTAAAGCAAGACAACCCATTTTCCAACCATATTAGATTTTCTCCTGAGACTGAAAGGCGTATGCAAGTTTTTCTTTTATAGTTGGTTATGGTTTGAAAATAATCGTGAATAAGAGATAAAAAAATGTGTAATTAATATCATGTTACAAGATTTTTATTATTATATCTTATTCTAATTAAGCACAATTTATTTTATTAATTCAGTTTTTAGATACTCTTCTAAGTTTTTCTTAAATACAAGAGTTATTTAAGATCTACGTTTTTATAATTTATATTTATATTTTAAACTTTTACAATTAAAAAGAAATCATGTATAATATCATATTAATCATATTAAGATTGAAATATTTTTTATTCCTAAAAAGTTAGGTACTAAATTTAAAGCCGTGTAGTTGAAGCAATGGTTTTTCATATAAGATAATTTTACAGGAAAGTGTTTAAACTTTTATATTGATTAGACTGTATTTGTTTTATTTACTGAGCATTTATAAAAAAATATTTTTTCCTTTTTTAAGGACACTATTTTCTCAATGAAAGCCTCACACAGATATATATAATTAAAAGAAATATCTTCAGAACTATTCATCACTTTATTTAAATTTATCAGTCGATGCAAAATCGCATATTTTTTAGGAGATGAAATTCACTGTTCTGACTTTTTATGCATAAACTATTATATATATATATACTTTGCAGATTTTAATTATCCTCGATGAAAAGAAAATAATAAATAAAAGGCACTTTTATTCTGCAAAGTGGAGTCTGTACCATCACTCCACCAACCAGAATCAGTCCTATTTTTTGGAAAAGGAAATAAAAATGAAAGACATAAATCAATCATAGAGTTTGATTTTTGGATGAAAAAATTGGCCAAATGAGACAGAGAGAACAGAGGGAAGCTGAGGTTAAGAAAGAAACCTCTTTCTTATCTTTGTGTCTGCAATTTTCAACATTTTCCTAATAATAATAATCATCATCATGCACCTTTAACTACTACTACTACCATTTTCTTTTCTCAATCCATTTCCAAACATGATCTATTAAAATACACAACATATATGTCTTATTAATTATTAATTTATTATTATGGATCTAATCTAATTAATGATAGTAATAGTAATCAATAATTAGGAGTTGAAGAGAGAGAACGCTACGGCACTGTGTGTTTCTACGCAACCTTTTCTTCTCCAATGGCGTCTCTCTTCCAATGCCACCACACCCTTCACCCCCTTCACCCCCTTCTTCGTCTCGCCTTCTCCTAATATGTGAGTGCTTCGTTTTTTCCCTCTCTGGAGTTCTTCTGTTGCTGCCCACATGATAAAAATTTGTTCTTGATTCCTAGATCCCATGTTGTTGTTGCGGCAATGATGTTTTGTTTTGTTTTGGAAAATTAAGGTGTATTAGTTTGTCGTTGATCGGTTGAAAACCCCGTATGATCTGTGTATCCAATTAATTTTTCTTTCATGGGGCTGCGTATATCTGCATTGTAGTTGGAATTTGCTTGTTGATGACGTTGGCATGTTACTGTGCGGACATGCTTGCTGATTGTTGTTTTTGCGTTATCAGAGTGATCCATGATTCTGGCTTTGCTTGGTTGACGCTGATGGGGTTCGTTTTCTCTGGTGATGATCACTAGGTGATGCTGTGTGAGTTAGATGGTTTGTTCTTTATCTCACGTGTTTGTGGAATTTTCTATTTGAAGAGAGACAGAGAGAAGTGTGTTTGACAAGTAGTGGATTTTTCTTGGAAAGAATCTTTTTGTGGTAAAGATATGTTCTTGGGTGGAGGGAGGTATTTGGTTTGGAATTAATTTTTTCACTTGGGGTAGGATGGATTTGCAGAACAACATGCAGCCTGAATTGGGCAAATTGGAACAAATTGTTTATCAATTTCTTTTGAAGTGCTTGCACGTCATTTTGGACTCAAGGGTACCTTTGTTACGCCCCCATGATAGAAGTGGTGACTTGTCCATAGGTTCTCGTGTGAGGAGGAGTGACAAGTGGTTTAACTTGGCTTTAGGTGATAGGCCTTCTGCTCTGGATAACTTGAACTTCTGGCACAGGAATTTGATGGATCCAATGATAATTGACATTATACTAGTTCATGATGTGGCTGGTTCTTCTGTTGAGACAGTCATAGAGAGGTGGGTTGTTCAGTATGATTGTCCTCGTGTAGTGGCTCCTCAAACAGGTGACATTACTAGCTCTTACAAGAAGACATACCAGAAGTCAATAGTACTTTTCCGAGCTCTTTACTCTCAGATGAGGCTTCTCCCTGCTTATAAGATATTCAGGCAGTTAAGCACATATAGTCATAGTTGTAATTTTGATATTGTTTACAAGGTCTCTTCATTCAGTGATCCTTTCTCTAGAGCAGAAGGGGGAATGATGGAAGAATATAATTTCACTCCTATTGAGGCTCTTCCTGGTCGCCTTTGTATATCTGTGACCTTCAGAACTGTGCTATCTGAGTTCAACCTTGAGTGTTCAGCTTCATTGCCAACCAAAATAATTACTGATTATGTTGGAAGCCCCAGTACTGACCCTTTGAGGTCTTTCTCTGTCTCTGATAAGGGTGTTGGGGCCACTTCCTTTCCACTAAGAGGGATAGCACCACCATCTTCTTCACCACTTGATCGTCCTCATAGCTGGACTAGTGGTTTCCATAGAGCAGCTCATTTTGCACAGAACCATCCTTATGCTGGCTCCCCTCCAGTGTATCGAGGTTCTTTCAAGCAGTATGACTATCCATCCCCACCTATTGATAATTATGGTGTCAGATTACCCAACCATCGATTGCTGAATCAGCAAAGATCTACTGGTTATGATGAGTATCAACTTTCTCCTCCTTTCTCACCTTCACCATCTCCATCGCCACCTACATATTTCTATGCTAGCAATCCAATACAAACTCACATACGCTCTGAAACGGCCCCTGTAACTATACCTCATCCAGTAATAGGAAGAAGCACTAGAAATCTTTCTCCTAATTTTTCAGATCCTAGTCGAAATTCTCTGCCACCTTTGTCTCCCAAAAAGAATGATGGTTCATCCCAAGAGTCTCCATCTGGAATCAGGTCACTTAGGAAATTAGACGCTTCAAGGACCGGTCATAAGGTAACCATGTTCCTTCATTTCTACTCCTGTAGTTACATTCAAATGTGTTTTATCTGTTTGACAAGCCTTGTATTTGCTGCTTAGTTTGTCAGAGACAGCAAGGATGATTCGGGGAGGTTCTCAGCATTGTTGTCCTCAAGTGGCTCACCACGCATTGGATTTTCAAGAACCTCAAGTAAATTATCATTTCAGGATGAGTTGGATGATGGTGACTTTTCGTGTCCTTTTGATGTTGATGATGTTGATGCACCAGATGTTCAATCCAGGTACATTGATAGACTTTGTCACTCATAAGTATAGTCGTGGGCATCTATAAGTGGACAATGAATACCTTGATATGAACAGTGTTACACTTTTAGCACATCTCCTTCCTCAATGATAATTTCAGGGAAGCCTCCTAAAATCAATCTATAATATTTAAAACCATTCGTGGTTGTTAAAGATTATAATGGATGAGTTACCTATGCCACATTAGAAGTTAGTTTAATGTGCTTACATGTTCAGAATGTAAAAGAAATTTCGCATTTTCAGGACTGATATTTTGGAATGGCAACAAGGTTCTAGACATGTGTATTGCAAAAGACTATTTGATATAATGGATTTGTTAAGTAGAACTTCGTAGATATGTATCCTAATCATTTTTTCTGAGATTCTGATAGCTTTTTATATTAAGGTTTAATCAATCAATAGAGAAGTTCATATGTGGGACATCATAGATTTATTTTATATCTCCATGTTAATTTGAACAAGTGATCTATGTTAGCCTATAAACTCCAATCCTTTGCATCAAGGAATTAAGAGACCAGAAAGACTTCATCATTGTAAAGAGCTTAATTCCTATAGCGGGATCCAGAGGAAAAAATAGCTCAGGTTTCTAATCTTTTTAGTTTTTATATACCGAAGAGATTTGAACCCATGGCCTATTCCTCCCTCCCAACTACTTTTACCACAAAGTCAATCTTATATTTCCTGAAGCTCCTAAATGCTGGCCTAGTAGATTTTTCTGTTTTATGTGTCTGACAAAGTTTAGAATCATGTATAGTTACAATAAAATTCTTTCATAGAGTAAAACTCTCTTCTTTGCATACTAAGGTTTCTTTATATTCCTGGATGGATATACCTTTTCTGCTTGTTTGTCCATTCACTTCAATAAAAAAAGCTGTTGCTTGTAGTCCTGTGGATAAAGTTGGGATCTCCTGGTATATTTTAATATGAAACCATCTTATTAAAGAGATTGAGACAATCTTTTATGGGATAGTTATTTCTTGACTTCCATCTGGTTTCCTGAACATGGCTTTTAAGGACATCCTTTTTTATCTAATACATTGCAATTTTTCAAAACAAAAAGAAACTAGGCAGATTTACATGATTTTGTTAAAACTTAGTATTGCTAATGTTCCAAAAAAACTTATGCATGCTAAATGATTGTCGTGGCTGCACTAAATTTTTCATATGTTAGTACCAGGTTGGTGAGTATCTGCATTGCTACATTTTCTTGTTCTTGCTATGCAATAAAACTTATCATGATGGGTTCTACTTTGGCAACTTTTAGAGGGTTGGCTTGCTATATGAACATGTAGTTGCATGTGATTCATCCTGCTACTTACATGGTCCTAAAGTTCCATTTTTTATACTATTATTGACCAACTCTTCTAATGCTTCTGTAAATAGTTATGATTTGTATTTTATCCTCTGATTATGTTATTTCACCCAACCTTCTTGTTCATTTTATGCATAAACAGTCACAATGTGGATGGGAAGAAGAGTCCAGCAGAAATGACTTCAACATCACTGCCAATTGGAAAAAAATCACAAGATGCTGCTGTTGGTGTTCTTGTGCACATGCTGAGGACAGCGCCGCCATTGCGCCAAGATCCAAGCTGCTATTCATCCCATTCCCCAAAGGCTGAACTTGATGGAGGAGTTGCCACTGCTTCTGGTTTCTTCATGCCACGAAAAACAGCAGATGCACTTGAAGAGCTCAGGGGTTACAGAGAGATGAGAGACCTTCTTCTTTCCAAGAGTGGCACTAGGATCCTGAACAAGCATAAAGCTTGAGCATGCCAAAATACTGGGTTCATCATCAAGGTTATAAAATAGTTGAGGGGGTGATGCTGACTAAAGAGTGGTACTAATCAATTACAGTTATACACAGCAACAAGCAGTTCTTTTGGGAAGAGAATGATCCAATGGATTTGTGTACATATCCTGACTGAATGTTGGTTGGCTAGAAACACCATTTTTATAATCACTAAAATTATGCTAATTTTCTCTCAGTCCTTATAGACATTGTAGTTATGATATGAGGAACTTGCATACCTATTGTGTTTGGCAATGACAAAGGCTGGAAAAAGAATGTTACTGCTATTTTGAAAGAAAAGGTTGCTGAATTTCTTTGTAAAGATGCATGCAGGCAAACACTGCTTTGAATGTATATTGACTTTTCTTTATCAGTTTGGTGATGTTTTTCTTCTCTCAAGATCTTATTATTTGATCATATAAGCTGATTAATATATTGAAATGATCTTAGAATAATTGTAAAAGTTTAATTTCTGTGTAGGGTAATCTTATCATGTAAGAAATCAAGGAAGATATTTTCACTTTAGTTATCACCAAAGTTAACTGAAAAAATGGATGCATCTGTGTACGTGGCATGATTAATGCCAGAAGAAGTTTGATGGTAAATATCTTAAGCTGAAGCATAAGATGTTTTGGAGCCATACAAGGATGTTCTTGGACAATGCCCTCGCCGTCAAATCGTATTATTGTCTAAGAAGGAATTATTGTAACAAGATTGTCTTACACCATACGTTGTTGATCTGTGACATCAATTATGTTGATTTCGTAAGGTGTTATTTTCAACAAAATTGGCTTTTAGTAAACGTTGTTGCACGTGGATCATTGCTATGGAAGACTTTAATAACAAGTCCACACATTGACATAGTGGGGTTTTACCATTTCAAATAACTAAAATTTTTAAATAAAATAAATATATAATGGTGATTAATCTAATTATATTTTAAAAATAATAAAAATTAAATTTTAGGGTTGAAACCATCTAAAAAAGTCTCAAAAATGAAATCTAATTTGTGAACAAAACTTGATAAAATGAGAAACTTCAGAATTTTTCATCACTCTCTCTGTGTGACAAAATACAATATCAATGAGACATGAATCTAATTTATATTATAAATTTTGATACCAACTCCGATTTAAAATCTTAAAATAATAAATTTATGAATTTTATACCTTATATGATTATCAAATTTCTGATGTATAATCAATGTAAAACTTACACGGTTGTACCCACTACACATATATAATTAAATTAAGCTTTAGATATTTATTAAATTTAATTATCAATTTCAAATTTATTTTACTCATATTAACGCGTAAAGATAACTCCTTACACATTTTACATAGCTGTACAAACAGAAAAAGCTTATTAATTGTTATGATAAAGGAAATAAATCAAAAGAGTCAACTTATAGAGACAAAAGATACAAACTAATATATAAAAGATACAAACTAATATTTTTCTCAAAAATTTAAACTATAATTATATACGTTATTAAAATAAATATTTAATACCCAAAACAAAATCGAGGAATGTTAAACTTATTTAAACAAAAGCATAATATCATATAAAAAAAAAATTTCCACGCACCTTTTAGACTTTTACATTATCAAATAGTTATTACAAAAACTAAAAACAATCGTAGAGTTTAATTGTTATAGAAATTACAAATGAAATATTTTAAACATATATGACAATGTATGTATATAAAGTTTAGAGAATTTAAAAAAAACGTTATTTCATGTAATTATTTACAATGAAATAAAATTAATAATTATGTATTGTAGTATAATGTTTTTCACATTCTCAATTTAAAATTACTGTTAATATAATTTTTAAAATAATCCTTATGAATTTAAAGTAATTTATCATATTATTATTTTTAGTTGGACGAGAGTATAAAGTTATTTTAAGTTTTCTTAACAAGATAATTTATTGATTTATTAATATATTTTAATTAAAAGTTAAGAAAATATTTGAAAACAAAACAGAACTTAGAATCTGGTAGATTAAAAAAACAAACAAATGTAACTGCCGCCTTTAACATTCGAAAGGAAGGGTTTTCCGCCATTAACCTCACATCACCTCTCTCCTCGTTCCTTGTTCTTTCAATTTTTGATGATTTGATGAACATGGATTCATCCACTTGCCCCTTCTGTCATTTATCTGTTCCTTCCTCTGAACTCCAATGGTCTCTTTCTTCCTCTCTCTCATTCTTTTATCTTCCCTTTGATGCATTACATTTTCAGTGACACTGCTTCAATTCAATTGCAGGCACGCCAACGCCCATTTCGACGACAACAACACCGATTATAGCTCCCCTTCGGTACCCTTTTTTCCCTCTCATTCTCGCTCTTCACCTCACCATCCCATTTGGTTTGTCTGAGAAACTCAGAAAATAAAAATTGATTTTTTTTTAAAACCCTTTTTGAAAGTGGCTCGCTTTGTGGATGGTGGTGGAAGTAAATTTTACCCACATGATCTTACAATGATTTTGTTTGCATTTTCTGCTATATTAGAGTGCAATTATTTATTATCCTTTGTTTACCCCATTTTTTTATTTTTATGAATTGCTGGGTTTTATTTACCCTTATTTTATTAGGGAAAAATGTGTAGTGTAGCTACATATATTTTGATATGTGGTGAATTTGATCTTTACATTTAAACTAAAATGTGAATTTAGTCTTTTCTCCTGAAAAATCATGTTTTTGAAGTTGGGAAGGACCAAATTCATCAATACGAACACGATTGATTAAAAACATATGAAGTAAAAATTACATTTTTCTCTCTTTATTATTAGTGGAAAGTACATTTTTTGTTGAAGTAACTTTGTATTACTATCTTGTACATTTAAAGGAACCGAATTCTTTTACATATATGGTCTAAAGTGGACCGCGGTTTCTTGTCAAGAGAAGAATGACACGGGATTTTTGTCGCTGTTTCATATTCTTCAGGCTAGTAGCTTGCATTTTTATGGTGGAGTAAGGGGTAGGGATAATGCGGTGTTGAAAATGGATGAAAAGATCTCTTGCTTAGTTGATGTGCAAAGAAGGGGAGAGTTTTACAAGGTTGAAAGAGGTTTGATGACCTTGTTGAGAGACTGTTTGGAGTCTGAGGCTGAAAACACAAGAAGCATTTTGACATGTTATGTTGATCATTTCCAGAGCCTTGAGTTTAAGGATGTTGGATGGGGCTGTGGATGGCGTAACATTCAAATGCTTAGCTCTCACTTAATGACACAAAGGCCAGCAGCAAGAGAAGCTATGTTTGGCCGTTCAGGGTTTGTTCCTGATATCCCATCACTCCAGAGGTGGCTTGAGATTGCTTGGGAAAGGGGTTTTGATGCACCTGGCGCTGAACAGTTTAACCATGTTATCTATGGCTCAAAAAAATGGATTGGAGCTACTGAATGTGCTGCCCTTTTGCGTTCCTTTGGTCTCCGGGTGAGGGTAGTGGATTTTGGACCTAAGAAATCTGAGGAACTCTATCTATCTGTCCCTGGTTCAAGTGTTGGGGAAAAGGATCTTGTGAAAAGTAATTATGGAAGGAAGAGGAAAGCACCAAATACTTATGGACCAATGGATAGATATCTGTCTCGTGGTGTTGCTCAAACAAGTTGCAACCAAAATGCAAAGTCAGGCCCTTCTCTTGTCCATGTTGGTGACGCTGTGGATAAAGAAGGTAGTGGTAATAGAGGGCTATACAACACTGAGAAACTAAATGAGGGTCACCAAGTTCTTATGGACTTTGTGTGGAATTACTTCTCCCATAAAAGCACTGTTCAATTTGATCACAAGCGTGTTCTTATCAGTGAGAAAACGTAAGTGACCGCATTTTAGCTACACATGTTCTGACCTTGCAGACAATCGTGTTTTTTTTATGATGTTTTAAGTCTAGAAAGATTTTCATCTACAGGCCACTGTACTTTCAGCATGATGGACATTCAAGAACAATAGTTGGAATTCAAGTCAAACATCAACGGTCTGGAATTCCACAATATAATCTCCTGGTTCTAGATCCCGGTCATGTAATATATTTTCTTGCTAATGTCTATTTTCTGGTTATTTAGATGTATGTGAGTTGCATATCCTACAGGTGCTTCTTGATCAATTAAAACAGGTCAAACTACAAAGCATAACGAATTTTAAAAAATAATATAACCGTTACTATATTTATATGAACCTTTCATTTAGTTTTTCTGTTAACCTGTTAACCAGTTGTATTCTTTGGATTAGCAAGTAAGGATATGCAATTTGAAGTAGGTTAAGATATGTTTTCTTCATACACTTTTTTTGTGTGCTTATTAAGAGAATTAATCTGGAATATACATGTTAGTAATGATGGCATGACATCCTTTTAAATGTTGTGACTTATCATTATAGAGAACTGGTGCTCTAGAAAGATCTCTTATAGAGAAAGTTGGATGGCAGAAACTCATAAAAAGAGGAGTGCACACACTAAAGAAGCCACAATACCAGGTTTTTCTTCTTTTAACCAAAATTTGTAATTTCCCTGCAACATTATGTGATGAGGCTAGATGATATTGTTTCTATTTCAGTTGTGTTATGTTGATCCTGGAATTGCCAGTAAGGAGGAGATGGAGAAACCCAAGACAATTGATAGCGTCTTCATTGAATTTTAAAGAACCATACAAAGGACCTTGCTACATCAAGGTACCCTTTATATTTCACATCATATGACTATTTGTATTGTCATTTTTTCTGATTGATTTTGTTCTAACAAAGAAATTAGAGACAAAAAGCAACTTGTTGTCCCACTTAGCTCATCTCCACTTCATTACAAATATTTTGTTGTTCTTAAGGTCTTACTGTATTATTGAGTTGGGCATGTAATGGCTATGGAAATGCTAATTATCAAATGACACCTTTTGAAAATGTGGATCAAATCTTTGAAATTATTGAAAAATATATATCAAGCTTGCTTTTAGGATTTTGGTTGAGTCGCCACCTTTATCAGTGGTTTTATTCCCTAAATGTCTTGGGCCAACTAACAGCAGTGTTACCTGCTAAAATTTTCAACCTCAGTCTTTTTGATGGAATATTGGTTTAACCTATCTGCAGATGAAACACATCAAATTTGAGTTTTAGACGGCTGTAATTGCAGTGGGATTAAAAACAGGTAGGGGAAAGAAATGAAGTTTCAATTGTATGCAGGTTTATTGAATTTACATTTAGGTGCATTTTTTAGTGATATCTGGGTTTCACAACATACACGATATAGGATGAGAAGGTAATTCTTAAGTTCGTGAATATGCCTAGATGAAATAACGCTTTAGCTATAATTAGTTATTCGAATCTTATGGTTCACTGTTTGAATCTTACAATTTGATACTATTTGGTGACATGTTGATTCATATCATACGATAAACCTCAAATGACTTTGAATCTTACAATTCATATACGAATTGGTGCAATTTTGTATCTTAAATACGAATCACAAGTCATTAAAGTTTAATATCTTTGCTGGACAGAAACTTGAACATGGTATTTGCCAGGACCTGTTAATGATGGAACCAGAATCGGAGCAATTAAAGGAAGCAACTGCTTCTACATTTGGTCATGGTCTTCACCATTTTCATACACAAAATTCTGATAATATTGTGATTATTCATTTACTTTGGTGTATATAGTTTTTTCCCTTTTATTCAAAAAAGTATAGGCTCTCATCTGTAAGATTTTTCTGAGTTATTGTGATTTTTCAGGCTTTTATTTATATTTTCTAGAGGCACGTCATTCACTTTAATTCTCTGTTATGAACACAGTAATGATTATTAAGTTTGAAATAAAATAGAGTTAGCACATGATATTCCGCAAACAACAATCTTATGTTATAAAATTAATAGTGCTCAATAATTGGAAATTAGACTGATCTATATTAACTTAATCATTATCTGCAGCTACTAATACCACTACCAGTGTTCATTTTTTGTTAGCAATGTGATCAAGAAAGTAAGGGGCTACAAAGAAGTACCTTTGTCATACAACATCCATAATACCAAATTTCAATGCACAAAATCAAAATCAAAAAATATTTGTATCTTTTAATATTTAGATTATTTTTTATGATCATTTAGGATTTATTTTCCTTTTATGTTTTACGATTTTTTTCTTTATATATTAAAATTTTGTAGTTATAGGTCTATCGTATCATGTAAATAGAAATATTATATTTGTTATTGCATTAAGTTCATTTAAATGGATTTAGTTGAGTAGTCAATTTCTTAGTTTTGATCCTGGTAAATTTTAGTTTATAATATTTTTTTTTCATAATTTTTGTTCAGTTTTGTCAAATCAGTCTTAATTTTGTTTTTGTGTTCAAATAGGTTTTAATTTTCATCAATTTTGTTTAATTTTTTGCTAATACCGTTTAAATCATTAATGACCATAAACCGTGACTGTCACTTTGTGTTTTTATATAAAAGTTATAATGTTGTAAATTTTAATATATTATATAAAAAAATTTAATAAAAATATGAATTTTAATATAAAATTAAATTTGGTTTTAATTTGGAAATGAACAAAATTGATTTATGTTAACAAAATTGAGATTAAATTGAACAAAAATAACAAATATAAGGACCAAATTGAATATAAAACATTGACTAGGTTTACATGTGAACATTTAAAAAAATTATAAAAAAATATTAAAAAAAATATTAAAAAAAACACAAAGTGACATGTGATAGTCATTGTTCATGACCGTTAATGATTTAAACGGCGTTAACAAAAAAGGAACTAACTGAACAAACTTAAGACTCATTTAATAAAATTTAACGAAAATTGGAATAAAAACATATTTTAACCTAAGTTTTAAAAGATTTAAAAGTCTCAATATATGTTTCTAGTCTATTATATATATATATATATATATATATATATATATATATATATATATATATATATATATATATATAT